>Ga0116227_10007074_pt1 | contig 22172 bp, 23 predicted proteins | sample S1TSphgellanicum_FD_89693 | JGI IMG/M metagenome (GOLD analysis project Ga0116227, IMG submission 89693) | Host-associated microbial communities from peat moss isolated from Minnesota, USA - S1T2_Fb - Sphagnum magellanicum MG | ecosystem: Host-associated > Plants > Peat moss > Unclassified...
TCGCGTGGAGCCCTCGATGGGGATTGAACCCATGGCCTCATCCTTACCAAGGATGTGCTCTACCACTGAGCTACGAGGGCGAGCCGGAATCGTTGGAGCGGGCGGCGGGAATCGAACCCGCGACTTCTGCTTGGAAGGCAGAGGCATTACCATTATGCAACGCCCGCGACGTCTGGTGGGCAGGGCTGGATTCGAACCAGCGTACTGCGGTGCAGAGCAGATTTACAGTCTGCCGCCTTTAACCACTCGGCCACCTACCCATGCCAGACCGGCTATCGTTTTTGAATCCGACCCGCGGGTCCTTTGAAATCGGCCGCGCCCTTCGACAGGCTCAGGGTGACGACGGGGGGAGGCCGTTCGACGAGCTTGGCGGTGATGGAGGCGGGGCGAGCCGACGATCGGATTCGAACCGATGACCTTGACTTTACAAAAGTCCTGCTCTGACCAGCTGAGCTACGTCGGCGGGCGGGTCGCAGAAAAGCGCCGCGGCGGCCGCGGCGCTTTTTCGCTACGAATGGCCGGGATGCCCTAGGGCAGCTCGATCTCCGCGAGGTTTTTCTCGATCTTGCGCTTGACCCGCTGCAGAGCGTTGTCGATCGACTTGACGTGGCGATTCAGGTCGCGCGCCATCTCCTGGTAGCTCTTGCCTTCGAGATACGACAGCAGAACCTGCGATTCGAGATCGGAGAGGTTCTCTTGAATGCGCTCCTTGATGTCCTCGGAGACTTCCTGGTTGATGACCAGTTCCTCGGGATCCGAGGTCTTCTGCGACGCCATCACGTCGAGCAGCGTGCGCTCGCTGTCCTCGTCGTAGATCGGCTTGTTGAGCGAGATGTACTGGTTGAGCGGAATGTGCTTCTGCCGCGTCGCGGTCTTGATCGCCGTGATGATCTGCCGCGTGATGCAGAGTTCGGCAAACGCGCGAAAGCTCGAAAGCTTATCCGCCTTGAAGTCGCGGACGGCTTTGTAGAGGCCGATCATGCCTTCTTGGATGATGTCCTCGCGATCCGCACCGATCAGAAAGTAGCTCTTCGCCTTGATCCGGACGAAATTCTTGTACTTGTTGAGCAAAAACTCCATCGCGAGATTGTCGCCGGCCTTAGCGGCCGAGACGAGATCCTCGTCGGCCCGCTCGTGGTAGTCGAGCGCATCCGGCGCGCTCTGCGCAAGCGCCATTGTTGGTCCCCCTTGGTCAAGATACGGCGAAGTCGCGAGCCGGAGCCCGTCGTGCCGACCGCATCCCACTGAGTATAGGAGGGTCCTGCAAGAGCGTCAAGGAGCAGACGGTTACAAGTTCTTATTCGGGGCTCGCGGACTGTCGCACGAATCGCACGACGCCGCCGGCCACGTGGTATAGGCTCACGATCGGATCCCGCAGGTCTCCCGCCCCATCGAACGCGACCGGACCCACCGGCGTGACCGCCGGCCGCGCCCGGGCAATCCGTTCGAGCACGTCGGCGCGGTCGACGGGCCGGCCCGGATGGGCCCCGAGCGAGGCCCGGACGGCATCGAGCGCCACGCTCGCGGCCGCAAACGCCCCGGCGCTATACTGCCCGGGCGGCGCGTGGAAGCGAGCCGTGTACGCGGTGATGAACGACCGCGCCGCCGGGAGACGGTCGATATCCGGTCCGCCCAGCGTGAAGTACGTGTCGTCGGCATACGCACCCGCGAGCGGCACGTAGTTCGGGTTCGCGAGGCCGTCGCCGCCGAAGTACGGGACGCGACCTAAACCAACGTCGCCCATCTGCTTCCGCAGGATACCGCCGCCCGTGCTCACGACGCCCCCGAAAAAGATCGCGTCCGGCTTCTCGGCCGCGATCTTCGTGAGCAGCGGCTTGTAGTCGAGCGCGTACGGCGTGAGGTGCTCGCGCCCGAGAATCGTGCCGCCGCGCTTGGGGAACTCGGTCGCGAACACGTCGGCAAGGCCCTTGCCGTACGACTCGTTGTCGTCGATCACGAAGGCCCGGCGAAAGCCCAGGCCCCGGGCGAATCCGGCGGCCGCCGCCCCCTGGCGATCGTCCGCCGCGCAGACCCGGAAGAACGACGGACGGTCGGGGTGTTCGGGACGCAGCCGCGTCGCGCCGGGTCCCTTCGTGAGATCGATTGCCGATGCGGCCATGGTGATCAAGGCGAGGCCGGCCGCGTTCGCGATCGGGATTTCGGCCTCGGCCACGTTCGAGTTCATCGGTCCGATCGCGGCGGCGACGGCGTCGTCGGCTGCGAAGGCGCGTAAATTCTGTGCCCCCTGGGCCGGTGAATGGACGCCTTGGACGACGTCGTCGAGATCGTCGAGTTCGACCCGCGCGCCGCCCGGAAAACCGCGGCGATTCTGCTCCTCGATCGCGAGCACGATCGCGTTGCGCACGGGCAGGCCGCTCGCGCCGTCGATGCCCGAGATCGGGAGGTCCGCGCCGAGCTTGACGACGACCGGACCGTCCGCGCCGCCGCGGGAAGCCGTTCCCCCGAGCGCGATGGCCACGACGAGCGCAAACGCGATCGGATGGCGCGCCATCACGCAGGCATCGCCCGCTGCCGCCGCGCTTCGAAGAGCAGTATACCCGCGGCGACGGAGGCGTTGAGCGAGTCGAGCGACCCGAACATCGGAATCCGCACCAGGAAGTCGCATTCCTTGCGCACGACCTGCGAGATGCCGTCGCCCTCGCTGCCGATCACGATCGCCAAGTCCCCGCGTAGATCCGCGGTCGTGTAGTCCACCGCGCCTTCACCCGCCGCCGCGCCCGCCGCCCAGATGCCGGCCTTCTTCATTGCCCGCAGGGCGCTCGCGACGTTGGCGACGCGGGCGATCGGAAGGTGGGCGGTCGCGCCCGCAGCCGATTTGCGCACGGTCGCGTTGACGCCGGCTGCCCGGCGCTCCGGAATCACGACCGCCGTTGCACCGGCGCACTCCGCGGACCGGATGATGGCGCCCGCGTTGTGCGGATCCGTGATGTGATCGAGTACGACGAAGAGGCCGCCCGCGGCCGAACGCGCCGCGATCGCCTCCTCGATCGTGACGTACGGGAACGGCGTCCCGAAGGCAACGACGCTCTGGTGCGCGCGATACGGAAACTGCGAAAAGAACGTGCGGCTCTCGTACCGGATCGTCAGCCCCGCGGCCTTCGCGCCGTCGATGAGTTTGCGGAGCGCGGGATCGCGCTTGCGGTCGTCACCGACGTGAATGCGCCGCAGCGGTTCGGCGGCGGCCAGCGCCTCTTCCACCGCGTGGACGCCGTAAATCACGTCGTCGAGATCGAGCGCGTCCTTGCGCGTCGGCGGGCGGCTCGAACCTAAACGCCGACGGTCCAAGACGCGCCTTCCTTCCGATCGGTCACGGTCACGCCGACTGCCTTGAGGGCATCGCGCAGCCGATCGGCGAGCGCGAAATCGCGCCGCGCCTTCGCGCGCAAGCGCGCTCCGATGACGGCGGCCACGGCACTGCCTTTGGAACCGCCGTTGAGGTGCACGTCGTCCGCGACGAGGGCGCGCAAGCGCGCGACCGTATCGTCGGGCAAGAGCGTCTCCGCGTCGACCGGCGCCGAGATCGTAAAGCCGTCGCCGCCTGCCGTCGCGAAGGTCTCGACCGTGACCGCCGCTTTCGCCGGTACGTGCGCGCGTTCGTTCGGCGACAGCCCGAGCAGCGTGAGCGCTTCGTGCAGAAACGCACTCGCGACGCTCGCGGCGCCGCGCGCGATCGTTGCGTTCGCGCCGTTTGCGAGATCGAAGAGTACGGAGACCGCGCCCGCCGTATTCATGTCGTCGTCCAGTGCGGCGAAAAAGCGCGCGCGAATCGGCGCGACGGCGGCCTCGGCGCTCGCGGGCGTCGCGTCGCTCGCGGCGGGCGCCCTCCGCATCGCATCGTAGGCGGCCTGCAGACGGCGCAGGCCCGTCGTCGACCCCGCGATCGAATCTTCGGTAAAGTTCAGCGGTTTACGATATCCGGCTTGCAGGAACAGCAGCCGGATGGCCTGCGGATCGTGGCGCTCGAGCAGCGCGCGCAGCGGTTCGAAATTGCCGAGCGACTTCGACATCTTGCGTCCGTCGAATTGCAGCAGTCCGCCGTGCATCCACACGTTGGCCATCGGCGGCGCCTCGAGGGACTCGGTTTGCGCGATCTCGTTCTCGTGATGCGGGAAGATCAAATCGAACCCGCCGCCGTGGATGTCGAAGGGCTCGCCGAGCAGTGCGTGCGACATGGCCGAGCACTCGATGTGCCAGCCGGGCCGGCCCGCGCCCCACGGCGAAGGCCACGACGGCTCGTCCGGCTTCGCAAACTTCCAGAGCGCGAAATCGAGCGGGTCGCGCTTGTTTTCATCCGCCGCCACGCGCGCGCCGATGAGGAGTTCGTCCGGATCGCGGCCCGAGAGCGCACCGTAGCGCGGAAACGACCGCACCGCGAAATAGACGCCGTCTTCGACGACGTAGGCGTTGCCGCGCTCGAGCAGTGCGGCGATCATCGCGACGATCTCCGGAACGTACCGCGTCGCGCGCGGTTCGTGATCGGGTTCGCGCACGTGCAGGCGGTCCATCGAACCCTTGAAACTCGCGTAAAACGCCTCGACGATCTCGTTCCAAGGGCGCCCCGTCGCTTGCGCCGCCGCAATGCTGCGGTCGTCGATGTCGGTCACGTTCTGCACGTACGTGACGCGATAACCGAGATGCGTGAGATAGCGACGCAGCACGTCGAAGAACATGAACGAGCGGGCGTGTCCGAGATGCGCTTCGGCCGACGGGGTCAGCCCGCACACGTAGATGCGCACGCGGTCCGCCTCGAGCGGCACGAATGGTTCGGTCGCGCGCGTGCGGGTGTTATAGAGCCGAAGAGACATCGTCGTGTACCGCGTCGTTCGCCGCGATCGCGCGCATGACCGGCGTCGCGAGCCCCAGTTCCGCTAACTTCGCCTCGAGCGCCGCGACGCGCTCGACGAGCGCCACGATCAGCGCCCCCTGGGGGTCCGGCATGTCGACGCGCTGGGGCTGCGCGCTCGGCACCGGTTTGCCGTCCTGCAGGACGATGCGCCCGGGAATGCCGACGACGGTTGCCCGCGGCGGCACGTCGCGCACGACGACCGATCCCGCCCCGACCCGCGCGCCGTCCCCGATCGTGATCGCGCCGAGGATCGATGCGTTGGTGCCGATCACGACGTCGTTCCCGATCGTCGGATGGCGCTTGCCGCTGCCCAGGCTCGTGCCGCCGAGCGTGACGCCCTTGTAGAGCGTCACGTCGTCGCCGACTTCCGCGGTCTCGCCGATCAGCACGCCCATACCGTGGTCGATGAAGAAGCGATGGCCGATCTTCGCGGCCGGATGAATCTCGATACCCGTGGACGCGCGCACCAGGTTGGAGAGAAACCGCGGCAAGAGCGGGACGCCGAGACCGTACAGCGCGTGGATGAAGCGATGCGCCGTGATCGCATGGAATCCGGGATAGGACAGGATAACGTCGAGCGGCCCGCGCGCCGCGGGATCGCGCTCGACGGGCACGCGCAAATCTTCGAGAACGTCGCTCCACAGGCTCACGCCCCACGCCCTTCCAAATCGGCGGCGTCGCGGCTGCCCGCGAGCGTTTGGAACGGTTTGCCGTCGGGACCGTATTTGATCGGTTCGAGACCGCGACCGTGGAGCAGATGCGAATTGACCGCTCCGATCCGCATCATGATCCGGTCGTGTCCGAGCAACGGAAAGAGCAGTTCGAGCGCGGGCCCGTCGTCCCGCGCCGTGAGCGCCATGCGAACGGCCCAGCGCGCGTCGTCCGGCGCCAGACCGAACTCTTTGGCGATTTCGAGCAGATCGGCGTCGACCGGCAGGCCGCGCAGTTCGGGCTGGTCGTCGACGTACTGGCTGACGGTGTCGAGGAAAAAGAGCACTTGCCGGTTGCGCAGCCGTTCGAGCGGTAAGGCCGGAATCGTGACCGCTTCGGCGCGCAACGCGCGCACGAGCGGGATCGCGTCGGCCACCGTCTCGAGACGCTCGCGATAGGCGCGGACGAAGGTTTCGACCCAACGCAAAGCCGCCGGCGGAGCGGGAACTTCGAGCAGCCCCGTGCGCTGCATTGCTTCGCCGACGGCATCGCGTAAATCGGCGGACGAAAGCGCGGCGTCGACGCGTAAGGTGAAGGGCGGAGCGTTCGTGGCGTCATCCATCATGGTCAGAGGGTCCGCGTCAGCGCGGCGACGGCGTACGCGGCGATGCCGCTTCCGTCTCCGGTATAACCCATACCTTCGCTCGTCTTCGCTTTCACGCTGACCGCATCGGCTTCGATACCGATCGTGCGGGCCACGTTCGCGCAAATCCGCTCGAGGTGCGGCGCGAGTTTGGGCAACTCGACGACGACCGTGGCGTCGAGATTCTCGATCGCATACCCGCGTTCGCGCACCATCTCGGCGCACGCCGCGAGCAGCCGCATCGAATCCGCGCCCTTCCAGCGCTCGTCCGAATCGGGAAAGTGCTTCCCGAGATCGCCGAGCGCCGCGGCCCCGAGGAGAGCGTCCGAGACGGCGTGCGCCAGCACGTCCGCATCCGAGTGCCCGAGCGGGCCCCGCGCGAAGGGAACCGGGACGCCGCCCAAGATGAACGGCCGCCCCTCGACGAGCCGGTGCGCGTCGAAACCGTGCCCCACCCGGAACCTCACGCGCGCGTCTCGGCGGGCGTAGCCGCACCGCCGCGTTCGCGCAGGATCGCTTCGGCGAGATCGCGGTCGCCGCCAAGCGTGACCTTGAAGTTCTCGGCCGAACTGCGCACGACGACGACCTCGCAGCCCGCGAGTTCGAGGAGCATCGCATCGTCGGTCGCCTCGAGGCCGGGCGCGGCGGCGTCGTGCGCGCGGATGAGGTCCGCGAGCGTTCCGAATTGCGGGGTCTGCGCGGCCCAGAGCTCCGAGCGGTCGAGGGTGGCCGTCACGCGCGGCGCGTCCTTCGCGACCACCTTGATCGTATCGACGACGGGCACCGCGAGGAGCGCGCCGCGCCCCGGTCGCGTGACGGCCATGCCCGCGCGAACGTCGTCCGCCACCAGGAGCGGCCGCGCGCCATCGTGCACGAGCGCCGCGTCGCAGTGCGCGGGCACCGCGGCGAGGGCCCGGCGCACGCTCTCGCGGCGCGTCGCTCCGCCGCGCACGACGACGGTCCGCAGCCGCGGCGCGAACGTGGCGGCCAGCGACTCCATCGTTGCCAGGTGCTCGGCTTCGGTCGCGACGATGAGATCTTCGAGTTCCGGCATGCCGCCGAAGAGCGCGAAGGACCACGCGACCAGCGGCCGGCCGGCGACATCCACGAGTTGTTTCGGGCGACCGAAACGGACGCCGCGCCCCGCGGCCACGACGATCGCGGCAAACGTCACGGGTTCGCGACGCCCTGCGCGCGCTTGATCTTCGCGAAGATCATCCGGCCCGCGACCGTCTGCAGCACGCTCGTGACCTGCACGTCCGCGTCTTCGCCGATGAGGCGGCGGCCGTTTTCGACCACGATCATCGTCCCGTCGTCGAGGTAGCCGACGCCCTGATGCGCTTCCTTGCCGTCGCGCACGATCGTGACGTGCAGTTCTTCGCCGGGCAGCACCACGGGTTTCACCGCGCCCGCGAGTTCGTTGACGTTGAGGACTTCGACGCCTTCGAGGTGCGCGACGCGGTTGAGATTGTAATCGTTCGTCACGAGCTTCGCGCTGCGATCCCGGGCCATGCGCACGAGCTTCGCATCGACGCCCGCGACGTCGCGGTAGTCGACCTCCGCGATGTCGAGTTTGGTAAGCTCCTGAAGTTTCGCGAGGACGTCCAAGCCGCGGCGGCCGCGCGCGCGCTTCATCGGATCGGCCGAATCGGCGATCAGGTGCAGTTCTTGCAACACGAAGCGCGGCAGGACGAGCGGCCCCTCGAGAAAGCCGCTCTCGACGATCTCGATCACGCGACCGTCCACGATGACCGACGTATCGATCAGCTTCTGCACCGCGAGCGACGGGGCGTCCGCGACCATCCGAGCGCTCGCGGCGCCGAAGCGCTGCTTCGCGCCGACGCGGGCGCCGAGATACGCCGCGAACGCGCTCAAGACGATGTAGGCGACCGTCGCCACGTATTGGCCCGCGCGGCCCGCGTTGGCGATGACGTCGAAGAGCAGGCTCTTCACGAGAAAGGCGATCGACAAGCCGACGATCAGCCCGATCGCGCCGCCCGTGATCTCCCCCGGCGCCAAGCGTTCGATCTTTTCCTCGACGGCATCGAGTTCGACTTCGAAGATCGCCTGCACGTAGGGCGCGACGAAGAGCCCGGCCACGGCGCCGGCGGTCGGCACGGCGATGGTCAGGGCGATCAGCCAAACTTGATTTGCCACGTGCAGCGAGATCAGATGCGTGTAGGCTTCGCGGCCGAGCAAGAATCCGGCGACGGCGAAGACCAGCATGAACAGCAGCCGGAGCAGCGTTTTCGACATCGTCACCCGGCGTAAAGCGCGAACGCGCCGCAGACGTCGTTGGCGACGAAACGGCCGCGACGGGTCAAGCGGACGTGCGTCGGCGTCACGTCGATCGTGCCCGTCGCGCGCATCTCGGTCAGCACCGGTCCGTAGAATTCATGGAAGTCAACGCGGTACCGTTCCGCAAACGCGCTCACATCTACCCCTTCGAGCGTGCGGAGCGCGAGCATCGCGGCCTCGCCCGCCCGCGCCGGCCCTTCGAGGCGCTCGGCGTCGCCCGGAATCGCTCCGCCCGCGAGCGCGGCGTCGACGTACGCCGCGAGTTCTCGAACGTGGGTCGAACGGACGCCTCCGCGAAAGGACGCCGCGCCCACGCCGAGCCCCACGTAGTCGCCGTTCGCCCAGTAATTGGCGTTGTGCGCCGAGCGCCGCCCGGGCCGTGCGAAGTTGCTGATCTCGTAATGCTCGAAGCCGGCCGCACCCAGCGTGTCGATCGCGATCCCGTAGAGGTCCGCTTCCGCGTCGTTCGTCGGAAAATCGCCGGGACTGCGGGCGAACCAGTCCGCGAAAGGCGTACCGTCCTCGATCGTCAGCCCGTACGTCGACACGTGATCGGGAGCGAGCGCGAGTGCCCCCTGGAGCGATGCGCGCCAGCTCTCGGCGGTCTGGCCGGGCGTCCCGAAGATCAGGTCGAGCGAGACGTTCGCAATACCGGCACCGCGGGCGGTCGCGACGGCGTCCCGAACGTCCGCGGCCGTATGCCGCCGGCCGAGGACGGCGAGTTCGGGCGCGACCAAGGACTGCACGCCGAACGAAACGCGGTCGATCCCCGCGGACCGGTACGCCTCGAACGCGGCGGGCGTGCAGAGTTCGGGATCCGGATTCAGCTCGATCGTCGACTCCGCGTATCCGCCCGGCGCGAATCGCGCCCGCAGGTCGCGAACCAGGGCGGCCACCGTATCCGGCTCGTAGGTGTTCGGCGTTCCGCCCCCGAGAAAGAGCGTGCGGCCGGCGAAATCGGGGGCCGCCGCGATCTCGGCCCGCAATGCATCCAGGTAGCGCGCGGCGCTCGAGCGCCGTAACGGCCACTTCGCGAAATCGCAATACGGGCAAATGTACGGGCAGAACGGCAGGTGGACGTACACGCCGCCCGCGCCGTCGCCCGGAAACGGACGGTCGATTTAGACTTCCTTCGCTTCCGGCACGGCGGTGGCCGCGACCAGTTCGCCGATGCGGCCGACCACGTCTTCGCGACACTCGGCGACGGCGGCTTTGATCGCGCTGCGCACGGCGAACCGGTTGGCCCGGCCGTGCGCCACGATGCAATTCCCGCGCAGCCCGAGCAGCGGGGCGCCGCCGTAACTATCGTAGCTGAGCTTCTCGCGCACCCGGCGTAACGCCGGGCGCACGAGCAGCGCGCCGAGCTTCGTGAACGTGCCGCCGCTCTTGATCTCCGCCGTTACGATGTCCGTGATCAGCGACGCGGCGCCTTCGGAGAGCTTGAGCATCACGTTGCCGACGAAACCGTCGGTCACGCAGACGTCCGCCACGTTCTCGAAGACGTCCTTGCCTTCGACGTTGCCGATGAAATTGACCGGTCCGCGCTCCAGGAGCGTCGCGGCTTCGAGCGTCAGTTCGTTGCCCTTGACGCGTTCCTCGCCCACCGAGATGATGCCGACCTTGGGATTCGCGATGCCGAGCACGGCGCGCGCGTAGGCGCTGCCCATCACGCCGAATTGCGCGAGCCATTCCGGCCGGCAATCGACGTTCGCCCCGCTGTCGAGCACGACGACCGGACCGCGCTTGGCGGGATAGACCACGGCGATCGCCGGCCGCGCAACGCCCGCGATCGTTCGCAGGCGCAGGAGCGCGACGGCGAGGAACGCCCCGCTGTTGCCCGCGGAGACGACGGCCTCCGCCCGCCCGTCCCGAACCAGGTTCACGGCGATCCCGAGCGACGTCTCGTCGCTCTTGCGCATGGCCTGCGCGGGGCTCGCGTCCATGGCGATGGCGGCGGCGGCGTGCACGATCTCGCAGCTGCCGCCGGCGCCCGCTTGGTCGAGTAAGGGACCAAGCCGAGCCTCGTCGCCGACGATCAACATGTGGCCCAGACCCTCGCGCGCGGCGAGGACCGCTCCGGCGACGATCTCATCGGGGGCGTGGTCTCCGCCCATCGCATCGACGGCGATGCGCGGACCTCTACCGTTCACAGATACTCTCAATCGGGCGTGGTGGGATAGTCTTCCGCCACTTAGGACCCGATGCCCCTTCTTGCACGGGCTCTGCCGGCATGGTACACTCCCGGGGTTGTCCGCCCACGAGCGGCGATTTTTCGGTAAGGGGCTGGTATTTTTTCGATGGCGAAGCGCTGCGATGTGTGCGGGAAAGGTCCGATGGCGGGGAACAACGTCAGCCACGCCATGAACAAGACGCGACGCCGTTGGCTGCCCAACCTGCAACCCGTGCGCGTCGACGAGAGCGGCACCCACAAGACGGTCAAGGTGTGCACGCAGTGCATCCGATCGCGCCGGGTGAAGCGCGCGTAACGGCCCCGGGGTCCGCTCGAGCGGGTTCGAATATCTGAGAATGCGAGCGGCGTTGCCGGTCGCATTTTTGTTTTGCCTGGCGGCCTGCGCTCCAGCCGACGTGCGTGCCCGTGCTGCGGCGGACGACCGGCGCTACGGGACGACCGCGTTCACCTGGCTCGTCGAGCACGAACCGTCGGCCGTGGTGGCGTGGCACGTGCCGGTCGACGCCGTGCGCGACCTCCTGCCCGCCGGCAGGATCGAGGCCGCCATTCCGACGAAAGTCTGCGCGCAAGCCGCGCGTTCGCACGCACTTCTCCTCCTGGTTGAGCCGCGCACGGCCACCCAAGACCGCGACGAAGCGGAAAATTGCGGATTCGCCTTGGAGCGAGACGCGGGCGCGATCGTCGTTGCTCCGCGATAACGTGGAGAGGAGCGCGAACCATGGAAGCCGACGAGCTGGTCCTTCCCGAAACGGCACCCTACGTGTCCTTTCCGGCCCGCGCCACCGACCGCGGCCCCGAACTCGCAATCGTGCTATTTCCGATCGCGATGGCCTGCATGCTGCTCGCGTTTCTCCTCCTGCGCGTCCAGTAGCACCGTCGCCGCACCCTCGCCGGCACCCTCGCAGGCCTGCCCCTTGGCCCGTGTCACCCTGAGCTTGTCGAAGGGCGCGTGACGGGGTTCCGCCCGAACGCTGACGCGAATCCTCGTAAGGCTCTCAGGTGCGGAGGTGGTCCCAGCCGGCCGGGATGAGTTCGCGGCCGCCGGGCTCGGCTTGATCGGTCAAGCGGAGGCCGGGCCGTTCTTCGAGATGCCCGATGGGAATGAGCGGCTTTCCGAAATGCGCTTCGAAGCGCGCCGCGAGGTGGGTGAACCCGCGCGCGGAGACCGCGACGAAGAGTTCGAAATCCTCGCCGCCGTCGAGCGCGTAGGCGCGCGGGTCGTCGCCGGCCGACGGCGCCACCGCGAGGGCAGCCGGATGGATCGGCACGAACGCGAGCGCCGCGCCGCAGCCGCTCGCGCGCGCCAGCCGGCCGACGTCGGTCGAGAGCCCGTCGGAGGAATCCATCATCGCGTGCACGTGCGCGGACGCCGCGAGATACCGTCCCTCGCGCACGCGCGGCCGCGGGGTCGCAAACGCCGCGCGGGCCGCAGCCGCGAGTTCCCCGTCTGCGGACGCCCGGCCGAGCGCCAACTCGAGGCCGGCGCGACTCGCGCCGAGAGCCCCCGTAACGGCGAGAACGTCGCCCGCGCGTCCGCCGTCGCGGCGTTTGAGACGCGTGCGCGATACCTCTCCGACGACGGTGATCGCGAGCGTGATCGCGGGCGTCCGCACGATGTCGCCGCCGACCACATAGGCCTCGAACTCCGCCGCGAGACCCGCCAGGCCCCGGTAGCATTCGAGAATCCAGTCTTCGCTCGTGCCGGGCGCAACGCCGAGCGCGACCGTCGCGAGGACGGGCGTCGCGCCCATCGCGGCGATGTCCGAGAGATTGGCCGCCATCGCGCGGTGGCCGACCGCGCGCGGATCCATCGTCGCGAGAAAGTGCACGCCGTCGACCAGCGCGTCGGTCGACACGACCGAAAGATGGGAACGCGAGGGTTGCCAGACCGCCGCATCGTCGCCGATACCGAGCACGATACGTTTCGGCATCCCCGAGCCCGCCGCGGGCGCTTCGACGATCGCGCGCAGTGCCGCGACCAGCGAATCCTCGGTCAACGCGCGATCAGCGAACGCCCGCCGGACTCGGGGCGGCGAGCTCCCGCATCGCCTGCAGTTCGGAGGCCGGGTCGGCCGCGCCGAAGATGCTCGACCCCATCACGACCACGTCGACGCCGGCCGCCACGACCTCGGCGATGTTCTTGCGGCCGATCCCGCCGTCGATTTCGAGTTCGCAGGCCGGGTTACGAGCGTCGATCAGCGCGCGCGCCTGGCGCACTTTCTTGAGCGAATTCGGAATGTACGCCTGGCCGCCGAACCCGGGGTTGACGCTCATGATCAAGATCAGATCGATATCTTCGATCAGATCTTCGAGCATCGCGACCGGCGTCTGCGGACAAAGCGAGATCCCGGCCTTCGCGCCGAGCGATTTCACGTAACGGAGCAAGCGCTGCGCGTGCGCGGTCGCTTCGAGATGGAAGGTGATGACGTCGGCACCCGCTTTGCGAAAGTCCTCGACGTAGCGCTCGGGCTCGACGATCATCAGGTGCGCGTCGAAGCAGAGCGGCGAAAGCTTACGCAGATCGCCGATGATCTTCGGCCCCCACGTGATGTTCGGAACGAAGCGTCCGTCCATCACGTCGAGGTGAAGGTAATCCGCGCCCGCGCGCTCGACAAGCGCGATCTCGGCTTTGATGTTTGCAAAATCGGCGGAGAGTAACGACGGCGCGATCTTGAGCGAAGAAGACATCGAGGACACCTTATCTCGTCGGGGCCGGGGCGGCGGCCGGTTGCTGCGTGGCGTTGGGTTCGAGGACGTTGCTCGGGCGGCGGGAGCCCGCGGGCGGCTGACCGATTTGCTGACGTTCCTGAATCTTCGGCTCGACGCCTAATTTTGCCGAATCGACCAATTCGTTATTCACGAAGACGTCGAGTTCCGCCGTGCCGACGACCGTCAGGTTGAAATCGAGCTTCGCCTTGGGTTCCGCGTAGGCGTTGTAGACGTCCCAGGTCCCGGTTTCGTCGTGGATCGTCACCCGCACGGTCGGCGATTTGCCGGCCGTTTCGGCAGCGTCCTCGGGGACGGTTGCGGTCGCGTGTACCTGGCGAATCACGTAGCCCGCCTCGCGCGGGCCCGCGCTGACTTGCAACGACACGGGCTCCGTCGGGCCGATGACCTCGTTGAACGCCGGATTCTGACGAACGACCGTCCCCCGCGCCGGGCCGTACCGGCCGAACGGCGTCCAGACGATCTGCCCGAGTTGGATGTGATCGTCCTGAGCGAGCTCGCGCGCCGTATCGATCGACATGTCCGTGAAGCTCGGCACGCGGACCTCCGGCGGGCCGCCTTTCGAAATCTCGACGTTGACGACCGACCCCACGCGCACCGACGTGAGCGGCGGCGGGTCTTGCGTGACGACGTGATTGGCGGGAACCTCGTCGCTCGCGACCGTCTTCACCCGACCCAATTGCAATTTCGCGTGAGAGAGATCGAGCCCGACTTCGCGCAGCGACTCGTAGCGCAGATCGGGCATCGCAAAGATGAGCACGCCCGTCGAGACGACGAGCGAAATCTGGCGCCCTTCGCGCACCTGCGCGCCCGGCGGCGGATCCTGGCGGATAACGACGTCCTTGGGATAGCTGTCGCTCGGAACGCGCTGTATGACGACGGCCGTGACGTGCAGGCGCTGCGCCGTCGCATACGCGTCCGCCAGAGTTTGGCCGACCAGGGTCGGCGTCCCGATGCTCTGCGAAGCGGGCGAGAGAAAATCTTGGATGGCCCGACCGAACCACACCGACACGCCGACGAAGAGCGCGAGGGCGAAGGCGAAATACCAATCCTGGCCGGCGAACCACGGCGAGCGCCGCGACCGTCGCGCCTGCGGCGGCGCGTCGCTTCCGATCATGGCGGACCGCCGCGCGTCAAGCGAGCGCTTCGAGCTGCGCGAGGTCGAGTTCGGCGTTGGAGTACACGCGTTGAACGTCTTCGTGTTCTTCGAGGGCGTCGAGAAAATCGACGACCTCGCGGAGGTGCTCGCCCGCGGGCGCCGTGGTCTGTTTGGGCTCGACGCCGAGGACCATGCCGGTCACGCGCAAGTCGTGCTTCACGAGCGCGTCGCGCACCGCTGCGAGTTGCGCCGGTTCCGTCGATACGATCGAACGCCCCTCGGCGCTGCCGTCCTCGAAGCGTACGTCGACGACGCCGTCGACCAGCGCCGCTTCGGTGAGCGCGTCCTCGTCGAGCTTGCCGTTCTCGACTTCCACGAGGCCCCGCGGCTCGAAGATCCAGCCGACGGAACCGGTCTCGCCGAGCGTTCCGCCGTGTCGCGAAAACAGAAACCGCAATTCGGAGGCGGTGCGATTGCGATTGTCCGTCGCGACGTCGACGATGACGGCGACGTTCGCGGGACCGTACCCCTCGTAGCGGATCTCCTCGATCTCCTTGCCGCCATCGGCGCCGCTCGCGCGCGCGATCGCTCGCTTGATGTTCTCCTGCGGTACGTTGTGTTCGCGAGCCTTTTCGACCGCCATCTTCAAGCGATAGTTGGCCTCGGGATCGGGCGAGCCGCCCTTGGCCGCGAGGATGATTTCCTTCGAGAGCTTCGTGAAGAGCGCGCCGCGCTGCGCGTCGACTTTGCCCTTCTTGAGCTTGATGTTATGCCACTTCGAATGTCCAGACATATCTTTAGACCCATTGATTCTTCATCAGCCAGTGCCACATGCGCGCGTCCCAGACGTCCCACGGGACGTGCAGTCCGGCCCAGACCGGATAGAAGAACACGAAGAGATAGAGCACCAGCGCCAGGTAGCCTCCCACGGCGAGCTTCGGCCACGTCCAACGCGACTGGGTGTGCGCGACCAGCGTCTCACCGTAGCGCCACGCGCGCTGCAACAGGACGGCGTTAGCGAGACAGATGATCGCAAGGTTCGGAAAGAAATGATATTCGAAGGCCACGCGCGGCGAGGTCATCCACGGCAACCACTGGAGCAAATACGCGGTGACGAGCAAGAGATAGCCCTTGTTGCGTTCGCGATACGCGAGCCAGCCGATGAACGGCACCGAGACGAGACCGCCCCACCAGACGGCCGGGTTCGGAATCGCGATGATCTCCGCGACGCAGCACGCGAGCGGATTCTGCGCGGCCGCGCCCGTGCGCCAATCGTGATAAAAATACGAGATCGGGCGCAGGATCAGCGGCCACTGCCACCATTTCGAACCGTACGGATGCGTGGCTTTGAGATCGTAGTGGTACCCGAACATCTGCGATTGCAGGCCGACGAGGTCGCCGAAGTTGTGGCCGAGCCGGAAGTACGGGATGTAACACGCGATGTAGATCGTGCCGCCCACGAAGAGCATCGTGGCAACGACGAGATCGAATGAGAAGCCCGACGGATTCCCGAGCGTTGCGGCCCGCGCGGTGACGTTCGACACGCCGAGCGCGCGCCGCAGCGGTGCGAGCCAGCGTTGTCCCGTGACGACGAGCGCCAGACCCCAGATCACGAAGAAATCGAAGAGCCCGTTCCATTTCGATGCGCCGAGACAGCCGGCGCACGCCGCGAGGATCCAAAGCCAAATCGTGCCGTCGCGCCGGCCGTCGACCGTCGCCGGACCCGCGCGCATCGTGCCGTCCGGCGAGAAGAGCGCCTCGCCGTCGTCCGTCTCGTAGCGCACCGTTCCGCCGCGCGCGTACGCGATGCGCAGTCCGGCGTCGGTCGCGATCAAGCCGTCCCGTTCGGCACGCGTGGTCTCGCCTGCGACCACCGCGCCCTGCGCGGGAAGCCGCCCGCCGTCGAGCGTTTCGAGCGTGCCGCCGAGCAGTCGCGATCCGTCGGCGTAGGACGTCAGCGGCGGCGGCTTCGTGACGAAGCGCGGCACGATGTAGCGCACGGCGACGTACGCGCCGCTCCCGAAATAGATGAACGCGACCACGAACGCGGTCGCACCCTGACCGTTCGCGACGAGCCAGCTCGCGACGCCCGCGAGCGCGAAACCCATCACGAGCGCGATCGCGTGCGCGCGGTACGAGGCGGGGCCGAAATACGGCGCGACGCGTACTTGGCTCGCGATCCAAAAACGGTAGAACGCGTAGAGCGTCAAGAGCGCGAAGAACGCGACCGTGATCTCGGGAGTCGCGATCCGCGATTGCACGTAGTGGAACCCGTCGAGCAACAAGAGCGATGCCGCGATCGTCGCGAACGCGGTCGAGCGCAGCAGCCGCTTCGCGAAGAGATAGAGAACGAGCACCATCAGCGCGCCCATGACGAGATTGAGAAAGCGCCAGCCGGCCGAGGTATCGCCCGCGCCGTGCATGCCGCCGAAGAGCATCATCGAGAGCGTGATCCAGAGTTTCGTGAGCGGCGGATGCGTGAACTCGAAGATCTCTTTGTGCGAGAGGTATTCTTCGCCCGCGCGCGCGTAGTAGATCTCGTCGAAGATCTTCTCCGAGGGCCACGTGTAATCGACGAAGCTGACGACGAACGACGTCACCGTCAGGAACGCGGCGATCGCCCAATCGCGCGGAAGCATCCACGCCGTGCCCTCGAGCGGCGAAAACCAGCGGTGATAGATCGCGGCCGGGGCGCCCGCCGCTGCAGTCGAGGCCTTGCCCAGCCGGTCGAGCACGTCGCTGCCGGCGCCGAGGAACACGTAGCCGAGATAGAAGAACGTCAGAACGTTGAGGAACGCTCCGGGACGGCTGACCCACGGCATCAGATCCGTCGCATCGAGTCCCGAGTTCGGCGTGGCGACCACGCTCACGTAATAGAACGAGTAGATGAGATTGGCCAGCAGCGTGATCGAGAGCGCGATCGCGGCGTAGAGATACCGCCGGCGGTAGAACACGAGCGGCACGGCGAGCATCACGGCGTTGTAGATGTAGCGCTCGTGCATCCGAGTCGAGAGCACGAAGTAGCCGAGCGAAAGGACCATCGCCGCCTCGAGGAGCGCGATCTGGTCGCGCCGCTGCACGAGCCGCGAGACCACCAGCACGATCGCCGCGAGGAAGAGTCCGATCCCCCAGACGTACATCGGAAATCCGAACGAGCGGCCGAATAGCGTCCAATTGGGCAGCGTCGTCGCGTCGGGCATCCAGAAGTGATTGCTCGGCGCCATCACATAGAGATTGAACGCGTTGACCGAGTTGTAATAGTAGACGCCCGCGGCGTAATGGTATCGCTCGTACAACCACGCGAATTGCGTGACGGGATTGAAGCCGGGCTGGAACGGAATCGTGGAAAGGAAGGCGAGCACGAAAGCGGCCACGACGCCGGCCACCGTCCAAACCGCGCGGCGCGCGCGGACCGCCCGGTCGTCCGTCATGAAAATCCACGCCAAGAAGACCGGAGCGAGCACGATCGCGGGCGGCTTCATCAGCACGGAGCACGCGAGCAAAAGCCAGGCGCCCACGATCGCGAGATCGCGCCGGCGATCGGAGCCGTCCGCACCCTCACCCCCGGCGCCCAGGAGCACGTAGAGTGCGGCCAGCGTGAACGCCGCCGGCACCGAATCGACTTGGCCCCAATACGCGGAGATGTAGATGATCGCCGGGTTGAACGCAAAAAAAGCCGCCGCCGCAAACGACCAGGCCGTCGACGCGTAGCGGCGCACGATCGCGTAGATCAGGGCCGTGTCGACCACGTCGAACAGAATGCCCGGCAGCTTGACGATGATCTTGAGCGCGTCGTACGACGGATCGCTGTGCACGAGCAGCCGATAGAGATGCCCGCAGAGCCAGAGCACGTAGAAATAGCCGGGCGGATAATCCGCAAAGCCGGCCTTCGCGTAGAACTCGTGCATCGGATGGTCGGCGAGCGTGAGCGCCCAGCTCTCGAACGCGGAGACGTCGTTCGGGAAGCCCGCCGTGCCGATGAAGATCATCCGCACGACGAACGCCATCAAGAGCAGGCCGACGAATGCGAGCGTCGTCTGCGAGAGACCGCGGGCCGGCGACTCCAGCGGAACGTCGGACGAGCGGACCGCGCTACGCAACCCGGCGAGCCCCTTGCGCGAGGAAGTTGCGAATCGTGCGGTTCACGTCGACCGCCGCATCGCTCGCGAGACGGTCGGCGTCGTCGAGCGCGCGATCGTGCGCGTCGTCCGCGGCATCGCGCGCGCCCAAGCGCTCGAGTGCGCCGATCACGCGTTCCACGCCGCTCGGATCGAGCCGGGTGTTCCGCGCGTAGGCGTGCGCGACCACGTCGCGGTCGTCGGACGGCGGCGTGCCGAGCGCCCAGACGACGGGAAAACTCCATTTGCGGCGCGCGATGTCCGCGCCGCTGGGCTTGCCGGTCACGTCCGTCGCGCCCCACGTGCCGAGCACGTCGTCGCGAATCTGAAACGCGAGTCCGTAGGCGCGCCCCAGTTGTGCGTAGGCCTCGGCGCGCTCCGGATCGCAGCCCGCGGCGAGCGCGCCCAGCTGGCAGGACGCCGCGAAGAGCGCCCCCGTCTTGCCCGCGATCATCTCCAAATACTGCGGCATCGTGACGGTCGAACTCGTTTCGAAGCCGATATCGAGTCCCTGACCCTCGCACATGCGCAGGTTGGCTTCGTGGAGCACGTGGAGCATCTCGACCACGCGATGGGGTACGACCGCCTGTTCGTGAAGCAGCGTCAGGTAGCTGATCGCGCAGAGCGCGTCGCCGGCGTTGATGCCGTGCGGCACGCCGAACTGCGCCCAAATCGTGGTGCGGCCGTGCCGCAACTCGTCGCCGTCCTCGATGTCGTCGTGAATCAAAGAGTAGTTGTGCAGGATCTCGATCGCGACCGCCGCGTCGAGCGCGCACTCCACCGACCCGCCCTCTTCGAGAGCGGTCCGTAGGAGCAACTGCGGACGAAGGCGCTTCCCCGATTTCGTCTTGCCGGGCGAATCGTAGCCGAAATGGTAGCGGATCATCTCGTAAATCGGAGAGGATCCGCGATGCCGTTCGAGCGTACGCGTGAGGTGCGCCTCGATTTGGCTAACTAGCTCGACGGCTGAGGACCTCCATGCGCGTCTCGACTTCGTCGACGAGCCAGCCCGGCGTCGACGCCCCGGACATCAGACCCGCGACCTCGACCCCCTCGAACCACTGCGGTTCGAGTTCGGCGGGTCCTTCGATGTGATACGAGCGCGCGCCGCGCGTCGCAGCGAGATCGGCGAGATGCTTGGTGTTGGCCGAGGTCTTGCCGCCCACGACCACCATCACCTCGACCTGGGTCGCGAGCGCTTCGGCTTCGGATTGGCGGTTGTGCGTGTCGGTGCAGATCGTATTGACCGCGCGCACCTCGTAATATTTCGAACTCAGCTTCGAGACGATCTCGGTGAAGCCCGCACCCGACCAGGTCGACTGAACGACGACCCCCACTCGGCTCGCCCGCGGCAACGCGTCGACGTCGGCCGGCTCCTGCACGATCCAGGCGCCCGGAACGTGGGAGAGCGTGCCTTTGACTTCGGGATGGTTCGGGTCGCCGACCACGACGATCTTGTAACCGTCGGCCCGGAGCTTCTCGGCCTGCACGTGGATCTTCGTGACCATCGGACAGGTGGCGTCCACGATCGTGAGGCCCTTCTGCTCGGCCTTCTCGAAGACTTCGACCGGAAGCCCGTGCGCGCGCACGAAGAGCGTGCCCGACTCGACCTCGTCGACCGAGTGCGCGTTCACGAGACCCTTGTCTTCGAACGACTGCACCATCTGCGGGTTGTGCACGATGTGCCCGAGCGTGGTCACGTTTCCACCCCCGCGGGCGGCAACCGTTTCCTCGGCCTTCTTCAGCGTGATGGCCACGCCGAAACAGAATCCTTGGGTCTTCGCCTTCTTAATGATCACCGGACATCTCCCGCAGCGCGTACACCCGACGCATCAGCTCTTCCGTCCACTTCGCCAAGTCATCTCGCCTCGCTTTCTGCCCCCTCTCGAATCGAAGCGGCTCGCCGAATACGACGGTAACCGGCGAACGGAATTTTGACTGTGACGTTCCCGACACGTACGCGGGCACAACCGCGGCGCCCGACATCGACGCCAGCAGTGCCACGCCCATCTGGGGTTCCTTGGTCCCGTCGACGTTCCGACCGCCCTCGGGGAAAATCCCAAGGCACGTCCCGCGCTCGAGGACCCCGATCGCGGTCCGGATCGCCGCGACATCGCCCCGGCTGCGGTCGACCGGAAACGCACCGAGCCAGGTGATGACCGGGCCGAGCACGGGCATCGCGAACAGCTCCTTCTTCGCCATGTAGGTCACCGGCCGAGGCATCGCGGCCCCGAGCGAGGGCGGATCCAGGTTCGAGACGTGATTGCAGGCGACGATCAGGGGACCCGACAGGGGCACCTTCGCCGCCCCGATCGTCCGGAAGCCGAAGAGGGCCTGCAGGGCGACGCGGACGCACCAGCGCGAGAAGGCGTAAAACGCCGGGATCACCGCGTGGCCGTGCCGCGCGCGATCGCGGCCATCCGCTCGACGACCTCGTCGATGCCGGCTCCGCTCGAGTCGATCACGATCGCGTCCGCCGCGGGGCGCAGCGGCGAGACCGCGCGCGTAGCGTCGAGCCGGTCGCGCTCCTCGATCTCGGCGCGCAGGGTGGGCCGGTCGACCGTCGTGCCGCGATCGGCGAGTTCCGCGAGCCGGCGTTCGACGCGCTCGTCGACCGAGGCGGTCAGGAAGATCTTGATGGGCGCACCCGGGAGCACGACCGTTCCGATGTCGCGGCCGGCCATGATGACCGGACCTTCGGAGGCGATCGCCCGCTGGCGCTCGACCATCAGGTCGCGCACGCCGGCGTACGCCGACACGATGGAGACGACGCGGCTCACGTCGTTGCCGTAGAGCTCGGCGCCGAGCTCCTCGTCGCCCGCAAAGACCCGGAAGCCCAGGGGCGACGCCCCGTCGACGGCCACGCGAACGGGCCGCGTGCGCGCGAGGCCGAGCACGGCCGATTCGTCGGACGGGTCGACCCCGGCGCGAAGCGTGACGAGGGCGACCGCGCGGTACATCGCGCCCGTGTCCAGATAGAGAACGCCCAGCCGATTGGCGAGCGCACGCGCCACCGTCGTCTTGCCGCTGCCGGCGGGCCCGTCGATGGCGATGTGCCCGAACGACTCCATACAGAGGCCGGACCGTTCGCGCCGCGTGGCGGGGCTGCCTTGGTCGCGCGCGACGGTTGCCCGTATCGTCACCCTGAGCCTGTCGAAGGGTCGCACTGCAGCGAGCACGTTCATCGTCTCGTTAACGCGCCAGGACGTTGGCACACCGCTCCGATAGGATGCGCTGGTGGCGAAGACGCGGGCGGCTTTTTTTTGTTCGGCGTGCGGGCACGAGTCGTTGCGTTGGCTCGGGCGCTGCCCGGCGTGCGACGCGTGGAATACGTTTGCCGAAGCGCCGGCGGCCGCGCCGCGCGGGAAGGGCGCCGGCGCCGTCCGGGCGGCGGCGGGTGCGCTCTCTGCGCCGGTGCGACTCGGCGACGTCGCCGGCGGGCGGGTCGCGCGCATCCCGAGCGGTATCGGCGAATTCGACGTGCTGCTCGGCGGCGGCATCGTGCCCGGAAGTCTCGTGCTGCTCGGCGGACCGCCCGGAGCGGGGAAATCAACGCTCCTGCTCCAGATCGCCGCCAA
>Ga0116227_10007075_pt1 | contig 22166 bp, 12 predicted proteins | sample S1TSphgellanicum_FD_89693 | JGI IMG/M metagenome (GOLD analysis project Ga0116227, IMG submission 89693) | Host-associated microbial communities from peat moss isolated from Minnesota, USA - S1T2_Fb - Sphagnum magellanicum MG | ecosystem: Host-associated > Plants > Peat moss > Unclassified...
ATAAATAAAAAAAATATATATATATATATATATATATATATATATATATATATATATATATATATATATATATATATATATATAATTGATTTATGGTCCATTAATATTATGTGGATAAATTATATGGATTCATATGTCTAAATTAAAAATTACTTAAGGGAGTTTAAATAAGTAGATTCTGTGGTTTACTTATCCATTTAAATTAGGTTTTCAACCTAAAATAGGTGGTAACACATGTCAACAATTGATAAGATGAAAAATAATGAGATTAAAAAAATTGAAATAAATAAATAAATATATATATATATATAATATATCTATAATAATAAATATTATAAATATAAAAATAATGTTCCTTAGGTTTTTGGGTCCAATTTTTAATAATAAAAAATGAATAAACAATGATTAAACTATCACTAATGACTTCATATATGTCCTTTATAACTAATGTTTTAAACAATTCGTCTTTAATAACTTTAGGGCTATTAATCATTTTTGTCCTTTATGAATGGAATACTAATCATAAACTCAATCATATATTTGAAAATTTTTATTAGTGGAAGTGACTTTTATTAACCAAATTTGACCCCTTCACCACATTTACATATCAATGGCACATGCTTATGTCAAACAAATGTATTCATTTGTTCATTTGACATGCGGGTGAAAACATGGTCAAAAGAGTTAGGGTCGTTAAGGTAAAAGTCTTTTTCTAAGGATTGCACAATGATATGTCTTGTTTTTGTGTTGGTTTATAACTTTTAAATTTGTATTTTAAGTACCCCTTTTAACATTGCATTTTAGATATAAATACATTTTGATTACAAATTTATTTTATATCATGTATATTATGCATTTATGCTTTTTATCACATAAACATGATCAACAACTTTTGTTAAAAGCACATTTTCAAAATCCATAATTTTCAAGGTCAAAAACACTTTTGAACCAAATGTGCTTATATCAATTATAATTTAAAAAAAAATTAATTCAAGTCTTTTTGCCTTCTAATCATCAATTTTAAAATCCTTTTCAATTTTTAGAAGGATTGAAGCACATTTGGTAGAAAAAAAAGATTTTTGAGAAAAAAAAACCTATCCATGTTCTAGAGGTTTGAGTGTTTTGAACATGCAAACCATTTTTAATTTGTGTCAAACTTTGAGCATGTAAACTTTATAATCAATGAAATATATTCCAAAATACATAATGACAATCCAAACTCTTATGCTTCACTTGTGATCTTTTAAATGTTCATATTAAGGAATGTCCACTCACTTGGGTGGCTCCTTTGATTGTGTTTTTACCTATGCCTATGTTGATTGCACATGCATTTGTCAACCGAATAATTTGATTTCAATATTCATTCAACATGTCAATGTCAAAAATGCCAATGATGTCCATTTGGCACTCGAAAGCTTATTCAACATGCTTATGTTGATTTGTGCATGTGGATGTTGAATGCACAAATTGTTCACATGTCACTTTGATTTTCTTTCCATGTTCTTTCAACATGTGTTCATAAAATGTCAAATGAACACCAATTTTGTATCTTTGCAGAACTTTTCTCATGAAGAGAATAGGTATGTTCCCAAATTTTTATATAATTTCATGATTTTACTCAAAATTTTACCATTATTTTTAAACAAGCTTCCATACAATTTAAACCATGATTTAAATCCAGAGTCATATTGGTCTAGCAAACCTGTGCACAACCCACCCTAAACCACGAAGTAGTTTATTTTCAAACTAGCCTGAGAATGGTGCAGCCTGGAACTGAAATGCAATGTGAGCAATTAGGGTTTCGCGCTTGTGTGGTGCACATCGCATAGGTTTCTTAATGGACACATGATAGACATGGGCTAGAAACATAGCAAGTGATTTGCAGCTTCAAAATGTTAGACATACTATTATACTTGTAGTCATTTGTATGAGAAGTTTACCATGAAAAGGAGCAAGTGCTTACACCAACAAGCGAAGTAGCATGTGTACACAGTACTGAAATCTCCTCAAGTTTGTCAAATGATGAGTACACACATACTGATTTGATTTCAGTTCGAAAATATGCTGATTTGTGCGAAGCAGAGAATGACAGTTAATTGCACTCAAGACAAAGAACTGCAAACAGAATCCAAGTTACCAGTTTACAGAGTTCAGGTATTTTCAGTTTTTAGTTTTAAAATATGATATATTAACATTTATGCAAAAGAATTAACTTCCGTAATCCAGATAGAGAGAAAGATTGAGTGCACTACATCCCACGACTGCAAATCTACAAGACTTAAGATGATCCGGCCTGTTCAAATTATGCATATAATATACTCGTTCTTAAAATTCCTTGTTGGATTTGCGACTAAAAATACACACGCAGGAGATCCACAAGAAATTTAGTCGTTGAGGAGATTTTATCATAGAAAACTAAATTCAATTTACAAAAATTCTTGTTGAAAGAAAGCTCGCTCTAGTTATATATTACTTCCAGCCTTAGCCGATACCCCCTCGATACCAGTGTTGGTGTGGTGTCCACATTTGAACGTATCAGGTGGTCCTGGTATTGGGTAACTTGGAAAAGTTTGTTATCAGCCTGGTCCTGCTCTTGGGTAACATGCAGATATCTAGCTTGCAGGCTCACGAAACGTATATGCCTCGAATTGCACGCTTTTTAATGTTCATGAAAACTGGGAGGGATTTTTGAGACTAGATAATTTACTTAAGTTACAGCGAATTTTTAAAAGGGATATCAGAGTTCCAGCAATTGCAAATTGTACATCATGGTGTACTTGAAGATCCGTGCACGAAAACGGAAAGAGAATTTCAGAACCAAAATTCCTTCAATACGTGCAGGTTCCAAATGCTGACGCTATTAGCCCACGAGCACTAATACAATCCGGGGGCCGGTGTCGTGAGCTTGCAAGCTAGATATCGTATGTGGGACCCCAGCGGAAGCAGCAGCACGTTGTAATATTATTAATCAAACTGGCACAGAACACAATGATGGCAATAACAGTACTGAAGCAGTTTCTTTAAACTGCACAGCAGGCTGCAATATATCTCTATATTCTTCAACTGATGGTCTCTCCACCTTCATAGAGAATCCACCCCCGGGTAGACCGGGATTCTCAAATAATATGCCAAGGTATTACTCAATAAGTGCTCCCAGTTTATAATGGGAGGTATTAGCCAAGGTTAAAACAGTGACAAACCGTTTTGGAATTAGAAATTTCATGTAGCCAATGAGAAATGCTCTAAGCATTTCTACGAGTTCTAATTAATTAATCTAGTTTTTGAACATTCAAATGTGCTTCATCACATTCTAAGTCATAAGTTCTGGATTAATATATATAACATTATCTTTATCCAATTCATGAGAAATCAAATCTGAGGTCCTAATGTATTTCATGATCTGTGATCTGCATATATGGGGATCATCGATCACAGTTCAGAATTCATGGCTTTTATAATCAGTAGCTGGTTAGATTGATCAGTATCTTGTATTGGGACGATATCTCTCACATGGTTCGTGCTATGACCACTGTATGCTATTCTAGTGCTTGTTGAGTAGTGTCACCTGTTGAGCTGGATCTTGACATTTAGCACATCAACCCATCATGAGAGATCTCAAATGAATAGCTGCAAAAGATGATCTGCAAAGAAAGTGCCTATCGACTACTTCATTTGTTCAAGTTATATTGTACACTGGTCACAATCAGTAGCTCTAGTCGTGCAGAATACATTAAAGTGATGTAGAGCTGTGATATGGAACTTATGCTGAAAGCAGAGAGCTAGCTGATGGAGAATGATACACAACACCTTCAACAATTTATCCAATGTTTAGTCCAACAACTTTTGATATATATATAACCAACTGACCAGCTGGACGAACGAATTCACATATATTTGAAACTCAAAAAAGAAACTTGGATTCTGATGAGAGCGGTTGAAAGATGACTACCAAGTACGACCAGCACATTGTGGAAGACATCCTGGAGTCAACTTCCACTAAATAAATTGTGACGAGAATACTGTCTGCAAGTACCCCGTCTGAATCCTTCAAATGTTACAAGACAATTACCTTTGCAAACAATGTGTAATGAATGACAATTACCTGTGCAAACAATGTGCAAAGAGTTAACCCTGTACACCTATAGTATCATGAATTGCCCATTGACCACTGGACTTGTAAATTACTAGTGTCTACTATCTAGCTGCTTCTGGATGAAGGGCCTCAAGTTCTCAACGCCCAACAATTGATCCTGGATGAAGTTGCAACTGGTACAATATGATGCAGAGATCCTCGTCTCGATTTGGCAGCCCGTTATAAACCTTAGTAATTGCGTAGGTGTTGTGTTTTGGATCCTTGTGGGAACACTTCATGGCCATGCCTGCTCGAAGGACAAGAGTCTGACATGATCATGATCTGCAGGCAATTGCTAGCAGCTACTGTATGTCTCAAGGTTGAGAGCCACAGCTGATGAGGTCTATTGATTTGGTCCAAATTTCTTCAATGAGTATCGAATTTTTCAATCAGTTACTTTTGATTCTGTGAACTCCTTCTCCAAATTTGTGCATCGTTTCGACATGAGCACGTAGTAGACGTCACCAGCTGCTTGGCATGCTCTCGTCATTGTTGATGAAGCTGCCGGCAACAATGATGATCCGTTGTGATCCGTTGTGGTGAGTTTTCTTGAACCCTTCCGAAAAAGCTGTAGACAATGTCGTTACACACCGTGCTAAAAAGAATTCCCTGAGCGCTAGAAAACCCATCATGAACTACATAGAATCATGATCCATTTACAGACGGTTGAACCTTGCTTAATCTCCGCTGCAAACTGAACCTGACTCCAGCTATGGTGCAGCAGCTGGCCCCCAATGTTTACAAAGCATTGGATCATGCTGTCAGGCGTCTGGCGAGTCTGTAAAGGACCACGAGTGATCACTATTCCTGAGCACAAAGCTTCACATATTCACATTGTGCAAGATCTGTTGAGTATGTATATATGTTCAGCTGATCATGCACGACCAGCTGCATGATCATGTTGTGTACAGACGAAGTTCAAACCTCGATGTCAGTGGAATATGGGTACTGATCTGCCAACAGGTCTAGTAGCATGACCAAAGAGATTCTGACACCAGGTCGACGGGGCCAGCACCAATTACATCGGAAGTCCCAAAGTTACGGTTGGAGTTCGTGTTGTACACGAATTCCCCTTGCTCATCCCCACTGCATAGAAATTCACAAGAAGACTGATCAGCAAGGTCACTGAAGCTCTCATGGAGAGCAACCATTGGAGACTCGGAAGGGACGTCGTACAGCTGCACTGCGTTATCCCCGCGAGCTGCACCCCAGCAGTTCGCTGTGGCGTAGTGATCAGGTCCGCACCTGAGTATATGAGTACTCTGGGCTTCATCCTCTCCCTCGCCCATACAGTCGTAAGCTGGATCCTGCTGCTGCATCTTGGTTCGAACGGTACTCCTGTATCGGTAAGAATGCTGAGCAGCTGCTGTTGGGTATGAGGATTTCATTGACGAGATTTTTGATTGCATTAGGGCACTAGCTTGTGAATCACTGATCTCTTGCTTCAATAGCCTTGACAGGTTCGCACTCGCGGCAGAACCCAACAACGCTTTGCAGCTCGCCGTATTGTGCATGTCAATTCCCGGAGACCACATACGGTCGACCGATTTGAGTGCTGTTGCATCGGCGGCACTGCAAGGGTTGCTTCTCACCATCCACGGGCCGAGAGAGGAACAGTCAGTGGGAACCGGACAACCTTCGTCCGTGCAGACTGTAGGGTTAGGCGACTGATCCTGATCATGATCCAAATCATCATGGCTGGGTAGTGAAGAATGTGCATCATTGACGACTTGGTAAGTCGCGATGGAACTTGGCATGTAATTTGCGTACAGAAATGGCTTCTTGTTGGCCGCATTTTTCTGGAAGATTCGGCAAACAACCCATTCATCCTGCAATAAACAACTCTAAACCATTAAACCAACAACACATGTGTATGCCTACCATGACACTCACTGGTATTCAGGGCACATCAATTCTAAGCTCCTGGAAATTTCAGCATCTCCACCGGCGCTCAGTACGTGGCCCTGGAAATCTTAGATGAGGTGGAGCACTCAAATCCAGTGGATCTACTGGAAGACTGCTGTGAACCTGGAAAAATGCACAGCTTTCAGAGCACTGAAGGAGCCCTGGAACAGTCCAATAAATAGAGTGATATCGTATTTATAGACTGCTCCTTGTTTCTGATTCGTTAAATCATTTGATCAGTCAAGCCTGTGGGTTGCTATTAGCCTGTTTGCACTCCCAATTTTAGTTTTATGGGTGGGGTTCGAAACAAAAGTAACTAAAACTTGGATGTGAGAAATTTTTTTGCAGGGTCACATACTGAGCATCTCACATACACTACAAGTCTGGATTTGTGTACAAGTGGAGTTGCTGGAAAACTTGAATACCTTGGATAGACGTGGGTGATGATGCAGATTACTAGTACTTCTGTCATCGACCTCGCAGCGATACTCATGCATAATCCAGTTGGTTTTCACTCCCCGGGGAGCACGTCCTTTATAGAAAACTAAAGTCTTCTTCATTCCGACAAGATGACCGCGAACTGGTCGAGAGCCGGTGGTCACCACGTCCCTGTCTTTGCCTGTGGCCTTCCAGTACCCTGCTTCAGTGGCCCGGTTGGTTCGCATCCCTGTAGGGTACTTTCTGTCCCTCAGACTGAAGAAGTACCACTCCTTCTCCCCGATCTTGGATTTCTCTGCAAGACCATGCATACAACAGCTTCTCTTGTTAGGATCTGAAGAAGCCCATGACTTTAGGGAGCAATTAGGATGCAGCTAAAGTGAAATTGGTCATCTCGGAAATGTTGCTGACGGTGATCAGAGAAAGGGTCGAAAGCTGGAGGGGAAGAAGTCATACCAGGCAGATCCCAGGGCTCACACTTGTTGAGGTCGACTTCAGATATTGCATGTACTTTGAAATTAGCGTTCAGCAACTTCCGTGCAAGATAGTAACTAACGAGCTCTTCGTCTGTCGGGTGGAAACGGAAACCTGGTGGGAGCCATGCAGGCTCCGACTCCAGCTTGCCTTCCTCATAAGTAAATGCTCCGATATTGTCGCTGCTAGGCTTGAAGACCGCCATGAGAACTTGTAAGGAACGTCTCTTGAGCACCTGCTGCAGTGGTTGCACTACTGAACTGCAAATCTAGATGCAGCCGGCAAATTTTATCGATTCAGCTTATATGATCTGCATGCGGATGAGAGCCTTGATCAGTACTGAAATTCCTTGACCTCTTAACCAAAGATCTGGATAAACACTGATGCAAAATACAGACGGTACAATAGATGGGCAAATGTTCTACAGAGACCTCAGAAACTTCTCTCAAAGTGTCTATCTGTTATATTAGCTTCGATCTGAAGAAACCTATTCTGTTTACAAATTTCCGAACCCCTAATGGAAAGAGACTAAAATAGGTCGCAAGCTGGTCTAGATGGTTTGAGAAACACAAAAACTCAAAACTTTCGGATGCAGATGCTCCATGCTGTTTCCCGAGTCGCAACAAAGCAAAAAAAAACCAGAGAGAATTACTAGAAGTTGACAGAAGCCGAGAATATCAAGCTCTTAAGACTCACCGGGATCAACTTGGAACATGGGTCGGTCCAGGACAAAGAAGTTATGAAATATATGTAGCAGCTGGCAATAATAGCTAGAGTAGTCCAAAAAGCTCAATCATGAGAGTTCTCGGGATTCAAAGCTGTTTCTGACTAGAGCTTGTAATACGACTAGTACTAGGGTTGTTGAATGAACACTAGCAGAGGCGGCGTCATTTGGAAGACACAAGCTAGGACACTAGACTTGAAGTTAAAAACTTGAAGCTGATAGATCAACAAAGATCGTTAGCAAGAAACAATGCCAGCTGATGTATAACAAGCAAGGATGCATTCCCACTGAACGTAGCAGACACGAAACAGAAAAGCCCTGGGTACAGAGAGAGATCAGATCGACTTTTGCACAGAGACTAGTTAGAGAGAGAGACGGAGACAGAGAAAGAAAGCTAGCGCAGCAATTACCAAACCCAAAAAACCAAACATGACAATACCAGGGGTGGGGATTGTATAGCAGCGTGTGAGATCAGGAGAAGAGCTGGGAAGGTGCGCGAGTCACAGGGGATTTAGGTAGGACCCGCTGTTGTGATGACTGTGCGAGGGAAAACAAGACCAGACGACTCCTCTCCAGTACTGAGCTTCGTTATATAAATACATGTACAAGCTCAGCGGTAGATTCTTATATATCCTTGGGTCGAAGTCCTCAATTCAAAAACCGTTAAAAGTCTCATTGGAGACTGGTCATTATGAAATAATAAACACATGGTTGGTTGAAGAAGAGGAGGGGGAAAAATGGATTCATCTTGCCTTACAAATTACATCACCAAATTTGCAGATCTATGATCTTAGCTAGACTGGTACACTTACCCCTAGAGAGTCTGATGCATGCACCTGCTCATATTGGTAATTATGCTCTTGATCAATTTTGTAATAAGTCAAGTTGCGCGTTTTGCTTTATTCCGCTTGTTTTTCTCCCTTGAGATCTTATTTGTTTTCTTTCGAGAAAGGAATATGCTCACTGGATGAAGGATCTGAGGAGGAGGAGGAGGAGGCTAGATCTCTAAGTCTTCCACGACACTGGCCTGGAAAATCACAAACTAATTTACTTGCCACTAACACGTCTGTTATATTCCTTTATCCTTAATCCCCAAATCCCATTAATAGTAAGCTGCTTCATTCCATCAAAGTGGCCGGAAGGTAAGGTAGACTTGGACCAAAGAAAAAAGGGTTGTAATTACTAGTGATGAGTAACTACTACCTTATGGAATGGTCAGTTTCGACAGGCAAAGTTCCAAAATCAATTAATTTTAGGCTATGAGGTCATTTTGGACACTTGACCTAAAAGTTTTTAAGGTTCAACACATGGGTTTTCAAATATTTGGACTCTAATTTTATATATATGTCTTTTGTCCATTACTTTTCCACTCTTATAGTTGTTTCAGAAGATATTATCTGGGGATTATCATTCAAGAGATAAGGTATAATCCTTAATTTGGTTTGGGTTTGATTTTGTCGCCATTAGTTTTTAGTTATCAAGATTCTTTTCTCTTACTATGGAATGTGAGCCATAGCTCATATTAGGCAACATGGAATAATTTTCACATTTTCATTGCTCCAATTTGAAAATTTTAAAACATTCATCACAATATGGATTATATATAATTTTAAATAAAAATCATCAAAATGCCCATGAAATTTCTTATAATTCTCTTTTTATGATTTTTATAATTTCCGCCAAATCTGACGAGAAGGTAGAGTAGCTACATAGATAGCTGGGTTACTAAATATAGAAACAGCGAAAGCGTGCACTTTGCAGTGCAATTGCGGAGTCACTTGAGAGTGATCATAGGTCAGCAAAGCACCTGCACGGAATCAGCCACGAGTCTGGCCTGCAGTCTATCAATCCCCACGAGGGCAAGCACATCCATTGCAATCATACGGAGACCTTGTAATAGCGACTTGACCGCTTCCCAGTCCCCACCCACCGCCCCCAAAACCTCCTAGAGACGTACATACAGATGGCGGCCAAGGTTTCCGGGCAGGAGGAAGAGCTGCCGATTGATTCTATTTATCTATCTATGACGCGAATCCAGGCACTCTTAGGCTCTAGGCTTGAAAATCTTGCACATAATCTAGAGCGCCGGGGAGGGGGGGAAGGGGGGGAAAGAAAGTAACAGTAAAGAGATTAGATCACGTCAGTGATGTCTGCAAAAAGACCAGCCGCCACTCTGGCTTCTAGCCTAGAATTATGTTTTACTACTTATCCGTGCCCGGTAATTCAGGAGAGTACCTGATGCACCACCTTCGTCGGATTCACACTGCCGGTCTGATCAGTCCTTGCTCTAGTGGGCTATGTAGACTGCTAATTTACGCTACTGGCTGTTGAGAGGTCAGAACCTGCACGACCCGACGAACAGTACCCCCACCCTGCCCAGCAGCAGCAGCGAGCTCGTGCCGCAGCTGGGGGTACGTGACGGTAGCGTGAAACTAGACTTAGACTTGCATGTAACTACCACGTGAACATCACCCAAGCATGCAACATATGGCATGATGTAATTTCATGCTGCTGCTTTCATGGAGGAGTAATAAGCTAGCTAACCACCTAAAGATAACTGGAAGTGCAAACTACTTAAGACTATATCTTTAATGCTTTTTCTTCACTTGTTAAAATGATGAAAGAAATGGAGGGAAAAAAGCATACAAACAAAATCCAATCCACCTAAGAAACTTGTGTTTCCAACCAAGGGACCTAGATGTGAAATTTGTAATTTGGGACGTGCTATAGTCACTCATCCAACCAGAATACAATCTTTTAAGGAAGGAAGTTCGTTTTGTCTAATCGTGACCGAGTTCTCCCAAACCATGACGTCCTCACTGCACTCTTGGTTGGTACAGTTGGAAAGCCATTGATGAATGGGGTGCACTGAGTTTGTTTTCTAATGTTTAGATGTGCTGTGGATGAGTTATTGAATATTGAACAAATTTGTGAATAAAATTCAAAAGTAAATTTTTAAAAGAAATTAAGGCATTATGCTAAGTTGGTATTGTTGGAAATTGCTCAATGAGTAGGATTTCTGGAGATATGGTTTTGTAATTTTTAGAACTAAGGTAGGGAATTTTGAGTAATTTTTGTCATTGGAAATTCAATAGAAATTCAAAATTCAAATTCCATTAGTTGGGCAACGAGTTCACACTTGGGCCAACAGCATAGGCCATCTACATAACCTTATGTTCAAAAGTTTTCAAGCTTCTAATTGGTCCTCCCCTCATCTTCCACTATGCATAACCTCTCCCTCTTCTTTTTTCTTGCATACATCAATCTAGACAAAGAATTGTTATGGATTTTAATCCATGGGGAGGAGGGTTACATATTTTTTCATCCATCTACAAGAAGGTTATCCAACTTTTCATCCACCCACATGAAGTTTATGGGGTCACTTTTAAACCTCTGCACAGAAGGCTGTGTCTAGATTAGCATCTCTGGGTGGTTACCTAGTCCATAAGATGCACCAAGAAAAGAAACAATAAGGTAGATCTAGATAGCCTGGTCGTTGAACACATAAACTTGGTTTGGAGATATTGCTACCATCATCTAAACCTCGCATCAAATTCAAAGATATTAAATGACCAAAATGCATGTGAACAGAAAATGGACCCACTTAATTCTCTGGAATACACACTCAACAAAATTGTCACAAATTTTGGAGCCATAATTTTTGAAAAGTGACACCTGGCCAAATATGGAGATGTCTTTGAGACCTTCAATGAAGTTTGAACAGGTGTGCAAATCCACTTGATGGTAGTTTACCAAACAACGAGAAAACTTTACAACGTTCCTAGGAAACAACTACAGTACAAGGAACTTGTGTTGACAGATTGGAAAAAAACATTTTGGACATACCTAGACCCGATGTTGTCCTAAAAAGATTGACTTTCTACCTAGATTAGGTGACTGTGGAGATGCAAAACATTTCCATCACAAACTAATGTCCTCCTCCAAGGAAATTATGTTGACTGTATGATTGGTATGATTGGCTTGCCTAAGCAAGGACGATACCAAGCTGCCTCTTATTAGAAGAGTAATGATGCAAAGGATTGTTCACAACTGTTCTTCCTTTTTTTCTTGGAACAAAAAGGGCAATACCCATTGCCAGGAAAGAAGAGAACAACCGCAGGACCAGAACCAAGGGCCATCAGGTTCACAACACTGTTTGAACAGCTAATGTTATTCCCACTGAAATAGTAAGGACAATGATTAGATTTGACTTTCTGAAGCATGCAAGCCACAAACTAAGCCAACGGGGCCGCCCCGCCCATTCTGTAGACTGTTGTCTAACAACTCCACAAGTTGAATTTACATGCCCACATTGTGTATTTTATGTGACCCACTACTAAGTGAAGCATCCATTGTTTATCTATTTTGACTCAGTGATCGGATGAACTGGATTTGAGTTACCAATTGGCTGCAGGGATTCACCTTGGTAATCTATCTTGTAAACCCTCCTACCTCCACCTCAAGCTACCTATGTACTTATCTATGTCAGTGGGTAGGTATCATAGGGTAGTTGCTAGGAAATTTAAGCCGCTACTGTGTTTGTAACGGTGTTACTATGTATGCCGTTACTATGTATGTATGTAAGCAAATTGGTGGGTACTAGGTATGCAAATATGTGTGGATTGTTAGTACATAGCTAACCAACCATGGTTAGCTACTGGAATACAAAGAAAAAGTGTTTCCTGTCCACGTACCATCCATCCTGCATAGCAGGTGCTGGTTCACTCTGGCAACTTGTATAGTAAATACTACAGCTAGGTGCGCCCAATGCTTATTTCTTACATGGCCACTGACATGTCAATGGTCCTGTGCTAAAGCCTTCGGTGAACCAGCACCCACAGTAGTACCAGGTCCTGAATTTTTGTAGGTTGCTTCTAACTATGGTAAATATCCCATCCTAAGACCAAATGAAGATCTTGAGTCCAAATTTAACATTTCTTGGGTAGAATATGGCCACTAAAAGGCCTAACTCAAGGAGGTGAAGGTACCAGTGTGGGTGCTGGTTCACCTTGGCCCTCATGTGAGCTTTGAAAGAAAATGAACCATGTAGGTTAGCCAGGTTGGTCACCAAACACATAAGAACTTCAGATGAATTCACATACTAGGAGTGGGATTTTTTGGGCATGGGGTTCAAAGAGAACTTGTGTCTCATCTCTGAGCTCATCCATAGTTGCAAAAATTAGGTGAGTTGGTAAGGTGAAAGCATGTTAAAGTATATCAATTGGTGATATGTACCAACAAGTAAAAGTAAATTTTATTTTTTTTGTATTTTAAGTATTTTAGTCATGCTATAAATTTTGAGGTGTACTTATCATATTAAATAAATCATATATGATCATTTGTAACATATATTATTACTCTCACTAATTTATTTATTTATTTATTGAAAGTTTATTACTCTTGCTAACATTGCACATTTTCCAAATCAAATAAATCAAATGATGTGTTACTAATGTTTGACCCATTTATGCAATTTGATACACATTTTTTGATATTTGAATTTTTGGATTATGACAATGTGAAGCCTTTCAAAAGTAAGTTTTCCATAAACTCTAATTTGGCATCCAAAATATGTTTTTTGATATGATACTAAAGTGCATGTTGTATTTGTTTAATTTATTAAATCATGCCCCAAACCCTTTCAAAATGCAACATATGAGTGAAATTTCCAAATTAAATCTTTTTGACCTACTTTCAATCTACTTTCTCACAACAAGATAAACTAACAAATTTTGCAAAGTAGATTGAAAATAGGGTTTTAAAAAGGTTGATACAACTTTTGAAACTTTCAAAAACTTCAACATATCACATTTGATGCCTTTATGTATTTCAAAAGGACAATCTCCTAAAACATGACCTACTTTTTAATCTACTTGTCACAAATTTGTGTTTTTTTTACCTAGGATGATTACTTTTTTTAGTATACTTTAGTATGCTTTCACCTAGTAGAGAGATGTGAAAATCATGTCTCCTTAAAAGAAAGGGGTTCATAAACAAGGAAAATTTTTCAACGAACTTTTTTCTCCTTCATGATGCACATTCAACATTTAACAAGTGGACAAGATCTAACCATTGACAAAATCAAATTCAATGAAGATCTATTCATTTATTTGTTTAAAAATCATTCATCTTCCATCAATGGAAGATATCATTACCACAAAAAAATGAAGAAAATCTACAATCATGGGCAAAGCCTTATCTATTTAATTGTAAAATCTCAAGTGGCATCACATTTTTAACATCCTAGGTTTAGTGTTTTTATTCTTTCAATGCAAAGTAATCTTTTATAAGGCAATCTTGTGTTGCAATCTTGTTAAAACATGACCTTTAGATTTTTATCAAATCATTGCCCTTGCTTTAACTGATTTTTAAGCCTTTTGATGTAGCCCCTAGGCTGATAGTTATGAACTTTAAAGGACGAGTGATAAATCTTATAGCAAAAAATTTGTGACATGTGTCCTATGCATATTTTATTGCAAGCATTATTAAAATATGTTTATTGATTTTTTTTTAATTGCTTTTGAATTACTCTTTGAATTAGAATCTTAGGACTCTCACATAGCCTTTTTCTCTTCTTTGTCTTTCCTTCTTTGTATTTATTCCTATAGTCGATTTGTCCATGGTTTTTTGTCACAAAATTTTTATTAAGCATTAGTTAAATATTACTACCTATGACTAATTACAATCTAATAATGGTTTTTTCCCCTTGTTTTACAAGTAGATGTGGCAAGGATAGCAAATTGGCAAAGCATAAAGGAACTTGAGTTGAATTGGCAAAATTGTGGAGTTCCAATAGTTCACAAATGGGTCCATATAAGTCTATTTATACGTTAGAAATAATTTTTTTAGCTTCAATTTCTTTTGTTGTGGGACTTGGACTCATAAACACTTCCACATAGTACATCAAATCTACTTCCTATTGGTCAACATATTGCAATTATATTTCTACATCATCTTGAATAGATGTTATGTTCACTGGTTGTGTGGTAATTCCATCCTCCCCCATTGTTAACCTTCATCAACCATTCCATCAATACACCATGATCTTAAATGTTAATAGGTTCTATGATGTATGCATCACTTGGTCTTGTCTTGTGATCCATGGCCTTGGGATTGAATGTGTAAATTCTTATTGCTTTAAATCCATTCATGATTTATTTTTTTAGAATGTTTGATTTAAAGCCTTGTCCACTTAGTTAGCAAATGTGTGTTTTCTAGTTCACAATTATTACTTTTAACTATGACATTGTTTCTCTCTTTCTTGAAAGAAAAATTTGAAAGGCTTGAAACAATTCACATCTTGAGGTTATAGGGGATGGGAAATGTGAGAAGGTAAGGTGACCATATCTAACCCAAATTCCTATGCTTGTTTTATGGATTTTAATATAACATATGAACCATGCCCATCTTATACCCATATATGTCTATTTGATTGAAATATCTCTCCTAAAATTGACCTTTTAAAAAATGAGCATAATTCTTTGTTTTTGTTTAATTGCAACAACACTCATGTCATTAATTTTTAATGTTTAATGTAATATTGTTGAATCCTTTCACCCATGAATATGTAACGAACCCCTAATTGCATTTGCAACATAATGGACTATCAATCATCCTTGATTTTGTTTTGCCATTCATCTAGAATAACCTTTAAATGTTTTAAGATTCTTAAAGCATTGATGGGGGATCTTCAAATGATCGATAGTTTATTCATTTGGATGTTACTTTTATGTTTTACTTTATGATTCAAATTCATGCTTTTGGTGGGAATCCAATGTGCTTACAATGGGGGGAAGTCAGATTTTTTCAAGGTCATTAATGTGTTTTGTGTTGGAATGTAAAGATGTTGTTATGCATTGAATCTTAAGGTCTTATTTGTTCATTCAAAAAAATGTTTATACCACAAAACGTTAAATCTTGTAATCTTACATTAAGTCACCCCCATTACCAAACAAATATTTTCGTTGATTAAAGTAGGCTAGTGATTTATTATGTAGTTTTACACTTTATACTAAACATTTAGATTGTATCCTTGGGTATAATTTTAGTAAAATTGTGTTATTTTACACCTATGACCAAACATTTGGTGTTAAGGTTAGAAATTTTTAGGTTAATTAATGCCATGAACATCCTAGTAAGTAGTTAATTAGTAGTGCTATATTTATTTATAGACTTTTATTTATAAGGGATGAAGCTAATGGGGTGGTTAATCTTTGAAGATAATGATTAATATTTGTTATCCAATTAATTAATGAAATATGTGAAAAAGATTAGGATAAGGAGAAGAAGATAAGGAAATCCACATGTGTGGTGGGCAACCTTCCTTAGTTCTTTATTTATCCTTTGAAGAGGAAGGAGAATTATTACAATTCTCAAGGTAGCATGGTAGCAAGAAATACGGAGAGGTTGGGAACGTTGGTAGGAGAACCATGTTGAACTTGGTGTTGTGTAATGGAAAATGGTTGAAAGTTATGTGAAATCAAGTGCATTATTTCTTTTCATTTATATTGGCTTTTAAAAAAATAAGGAGTTCCTTCTTAATTAATTGATGTAAAATATTAGTTTTTTAGTTTGATTCTTCTTCTTTTTTGCAATGAAATTATTTTTTATACTTGCTACTAAAGTATGAGAATAGGGCTATTGCAAGAAGGTAGTTATCATTACAAAGCATTAACATAAAAGTAGCATTAGATTTATGAGTTGAGAGGGTAGATTAATGTGTAGATGGCAAGCCATAGTTATAAGAAGTCTATGGGTATTGTAGATGGTGAGCAACAACTCCAAGAGGTTTGCAGGTGGCTATGAGTTTTTTGTCAAGTCTACAAATGACAATAGGTGCAAGACATTAGTTGACACAGGATGGTAGCTATTATGAGATGGTAGGCAAATGAAAGATAGGTCTCACTTATATATCTTTCTATTTTATTTTATTTTTTAAAATTTCTACTCGACAATTCTTTCCTTGATGGTAATTAGGTTATCGAATCCTATGGTTTTACACTTGACTTGTAAGCTTGAACAACTTTTTTTTATAGAAATGCATGGAATCACTCCCATCACCAAACATATTTTTATTTTAAATGGGATGCAAAGAACACCCTAGTGTTCAAATATTTAACCCATGACCAAACACAAAACAATTTGCCCAAATGTGAGTTATAAAAAACTAGACACAAGATTTCCACACATGTTCAGTTGTAACCAATGTAGTCAAGGCGATTGACCAGCCTAGGTCAGAACTTTTGCTTCAATCAATCATTAGCCTATGTTCAGTGATGTGCATAGATACTCTACATGGAATATGAGTTGAAGACAAAAGACTTCTAATTAAAAAGTAACCAATAAGATCCATCAACCTCGCATCCACTTTCCATATTCCCAATATCAACATAAACCATGGTTTGGATTTCACAAGGAACATGGTTCTGCAGAATCAGATCAATTTGCATCCAAAGTCTCCAACTTGGGTGTGAACTTTGACTTTCTATTGCATCTTAAAGGAGAGAATATTCTCAATTTGCATATTTGTTGTACTTTTTGTTTTTGTTTCTTTACAGGAAATTGATAGGTGTTTTCATGAGCACCCATCTTTTGCCACCCTTTAGGTTAATTGGTCCTTTGATGCGCTGATTGTCCATGAAGCACATCTTTTGGACAAGTTGGACAAATTTGTGACATGCAATAGCATGATGATGGGTGCAAACTTGAACTCATGAGGCATCTAAAGCATCCAGGACTCACCTAAGACAACAAGAGTAATACAAGCCTCAGATGAAAATGTTTAAGTTTGGATGAATGAAAAGAATGTAATGTAGTGTCAAGGCAAATATTCAGTTGGCTGCTTTTGAATGTCAATTATTCTTGGGTTCAAATTTTTTTAAGGTGTATCACCCAGAACATAGTAAATCTCAGCTGATTCAAACACCCGAGTAGAGAAGAGTCAATTGAACAGTTATACCAAACTATTCAAAGTTGTAGTGGATAATATACTTAATTGATCAGATTCTTTCCCAAGAACCATTTGGCCAAACAATATCTAATCGGAAACCATAAGCTAGCCAAACGACAACTAGCTTATTATCATTGAAATATTCCTCCAAGACAAACTGCCATGGAAGTTGCACTTGCTAATTCCCATGTGATCTTACTTACAACCCATAAAAATAAACCCCATTGTGGGTCACCTACATAGCTGTTAGAATTCTTGTGCATGCCAGGGTCCAATGATGGTACCACTTTCGGATAATAAAGAATTTTGAGATCACGTGTAGCCATGGCACACTAAGAGGGATGACCAACTGCACAGAAAGATTTTCAACCTGGCAAGATGAGCTTTTGCATGATTTTATTTTTGTCTGTGAAAACTACCAGATCCTTAAGAAGCACATTATATGTCCCTGAGAAACAGAGTCAGATATCAAGTTTTGCAATACCACCATGATCAGTCTGTTGGCCCACAAGGTTTTGAAACCATCACTTGACCTTCCATACATATAAATAAACATGTCACATACTTGTAAGTTGTGATTCTGCAAACTTGATCCCATGATGACCAAATGCAATATATACCGGAAACTTGTTCCAATGATGATCAAATGCAATATATACCAAACTAGTGAGTTCTGGAATGTCTAGCCTGGGGAGGTGTTTATTGAATTTATTCTTTATACATGGCTAAAAGTTCCTTTTTTCCCAGATTTCTTGCATATTATTGATACCAGTATCACTATCTCTGAACAGAGGAAGTTCTAAGGACATCCTTAGCTTTTTCCCTGTTTTTGATTTATTTAATTTCTTTCAATAAGATGGGGAGAAGGGCATATATCCCCTTTTCTATAGAATAGCTAGTCAAAATACAAATCACATGGTCATCATGTTTGTTTAGGTTTTCATCATTGGCAATTTGATATCTTTTTTTAAATAAATCTTTAAACTTATCAAAATGGTTTGTGATTCTACAAAAAAATCCTAAACTTATTTGAGGGGTAAAATGACAGAGATTTGCCATGTCCATTAAAGCCACTAGAGAAACACAGGCCAATCTTTGTTTACAGCAGTTTAATCAAGCAATGCACAAGATAGTCAAACAAGAAACCTTGTATACTTACTTACAATTTACACCACCTCCATCATAACTACACAGCCACATTCACAAACGTAGTCCCATAGTTTGTGCCCCTGCCATTAGCCTAGGTCAAAAAGGGTAAAGAATAAAGGTAAGCATATAAAGTTTTAATTACCAATGAGGTGAGCCAGCATGTATCCAAGGGGCCCAGTTTTTTTTCTTGAGGAGAGGGGGGCAAGTGTTGAATTTTGTTATTCTCAATGTGTTCCCATCAAGTTTTCACTGTGTTCCCTAACATGTTCCCAATAGCACTTCACTTTACTGCCCATCCTTTGCGCTAAGTTTCACTCTTGTAAACCTATATAATCAGCCCAAAAGGAGGAGACTATAATAGACCTATTTTGGGATTGTTCAAAGCTTGATTGAATAGTTGGGATCCTCCTTGCAATCAATTTCCCATTTGTTCCCAAAAAAAAGCAATTTAAATGCATGATTAAATTGTTTCATGATGGGCCTATCAGACATGCCCATCACAAAAGAAAAAAATTGAACTTTGGGGTCCCCACAATTATTTAATATGATGTCATAATTACACAATATCCCTCACCCAACCTTTTTTTAACCCCTATCATTAATGCATACATTTTGCAATTCCTTTGATCAAGTTTGTGATTGTTAGATACTTAATATGTATAGACATTGTTTCTACTAATACTCCCAAGGGCCATTGCAACTACAGTAGTACACAAATTCCAAAGCCATAGGTATGTCATATAAACAAATCCATTAGAATCAGTACACAAAATTTTGTACAAATGCTTTCAGAATTATGCATAGCTGGAAGATATGTGACCCAAAGAAAAAGTTATCCGAAGGAACATTCTCTTGATATACACTCGTAGTATCTGACAACATTTATCTTTCCTTGAATTCATGTGACTATGCAATACTGCAAGGTCTGAGCAACAAGAGCCTGTGCTAACAAATTACTTGACCAAAACAAAACCAGCCTTCTCTCAAGAGACTTGCGCACCATGGGCCATTGTATCTCAATGCACTTATGTGTCAGAATAATAAAACATTTTTTCACTTATTATACAACATTCAACAATCAACTATGTTGTAAGAAACGTTCTATCCACAACTGCAAGACTTCACTAATAAGAACACGTGCTAATAAGTTGGTTCAAGATAGATTTGACTGTGTTATGGATATTGGAAGTTGGAACGTGCCTTAACAGCCGTCTGATGCCAGCTTACCTTAGCTTTTGGATAACAACAACTGCTTGGTTGAGTCTGTGAATTTGCAGACCAAGAATGAGTAAGGATTTTCTTGGGGTTTTCCCTTGCCACCAAAGATAGACATTTCCTGACTTACTACTCTTCACTCCAAACTAATGTCTCTGGTCAAAAGGTGACACGTTGCATCACAAATTCAGCATAAATCTTAGTGTTGAGCTGTTATGGAAGCTCCACCGTCATCATTGGCTGGAATTTTTTCCCCCGATGTTTCCAAATGACACGTGTGAAGAATCATAATTGGAGATTAGTTTGATAGACATGTATGCTTTTAGCCAGAATATGAGAAACAGGACTGGAAGACTATGGTGATCAAGATGGTTCTTAGGGTTCATAACTGCGATTCTCAACACAAAAGCTCAGAGATTTACAGTTGGATTGCATATATAATCACAGTTCTTGATTCTTTTGAAAAGATCAAACAATCACCTGTAAAACTGCCAGTTCTTTACTGGTTCTTTTGTGAAAGCAGCCAGTTGTTTCACGTTTTTCAAATAACCAAAATTGGCAATTCTTTGCTTCTGAATCTTTTCCCCCCAGAAAACTGGACCCTACACTATTTCATTTAGACAATAATGTCACCTCTTGTCATGTTTGCCAAATTAGAAATGAGGGCTGAGGGAGAGACTGAAATCTGTGATCCTGAAATATTTTTAAAACTGAAACCAAGGATTCTTCAAAAATGCAAAAAACAGCACAACACTGGTAAATACTAATATCAAAGATTCAAGATTGAATCTTACTAAAAACATGATTCGCACATGGTGTTAAATCAATGGTAAGTCAATGTTAAGTTTTCCTAATTTTCAAGTGCATTCACATATGGATTGTTAGCTAACAATATTAATGACGTGGCTTTGTAGATGGCAAAGGTGTTAGCATTGGTGGTACCTAACATTCAATCTAGCACAAAACCTGCATCTTAACATTTTTTTCAATGCTAGTTAACAAGGCCAAAAATGATCTTTTAACTGAAAGTTAGCTAGCACATACAAGATGGGGGGTCTAGATCCCTCGTCCTTCCCACTTATTGCCCACATAGAGCAACTATAGACCAGTGGTTGTTTAGGAATTTTTGTTTGTAGCCGAAGTGGCTATCATCCATAGAAAGATGTAGAAGAACAAATGGCAATCATTTAGGTACATTTAGCCAAATCTGGCTGTAAATCAGAAATAAATAATCATCCTTCTATGTTTAGGGGGTACATTTGGTAGTCTGAATGCTCTATGCTGTTAGCGTAGCAAAATAAGTTGTGGCACATAGCAATGTCTTTAGGTGTGAATGCACAATAGCTAGTCACTGCAATAGCTTTTACAATAGCTCTTTCCTGGGACTTCTATCCCCAGTTTGTGGATGGGAGAGTCAAACAAGAAAACACATGAAAGATTTAAAGGCCTGAAACAATCTAGACTGAGAGTGATGTGTGAATTCCCAAATCACTTCCAAAATATTTGTGCCAGATTTTTCATGAAAAAACATAAGTCAAAATTTGGTGAAAATTCTCCAATTTAAAAAATCATTCTCTCATGTCATTATAAGTCGTCATGTGCTATTAAATTGGCACTCAACAATATTGAAACTAACAAAGTCACACACATGAAAACATGCACACACAAATGTTGAAACCTTATTCACATTGAATTGAATTTCAATAACAAATAACAAACTACAAAAAATTATTATCATATAGTAATTACTTTACAAAGTTTTCAACTCATTCCCAAGGTATTATCATCATTTTCCAGTAAGATGTTTGTCTAGATGATATGATCATTAGAACACCTCCATCAAAAAGTAAAATGGCATGCATACTATATTTTGGATCACATATAGTAGCTCAATAGTGTGAAATCCACTTTACACTTTAAAAAATGCCCAAGTAAAATGCCCCTCAAGAGGGCATTTGAAAAGAAGCTAATATTATTTATTTGCCAACAATAATGATTGCCCCCCCCCCCCCCCCCTTCCTTTTTATTTTTTCTTAACTCTTGTCTTCCTTTCTTTTTTTTTTTTTTTTTTTCTTTTTTTCTGTTTGATTTGTTGTTTTTTCCTTCCTTTTTCTGCTTTTTTTTCTTCTCTTTTTTTTTTTTTTTCCTTTTGTTTTTTTTCTTCTTTTTTTTTTTTTTTA
>Ga0116227_10007077_pt1 | contig 22163 bp, 15 predicted proteins | sample S1TSphgellanicum_FD_89693 | JGI IMG/M metagenome (GOLD analysis project Ga0116227, IMG submission 89693) | Host-associated microbial communities from peat moss isolated from Minnesota, USA - S1T2_Fb - Sphagnum magellanicum MG | ecosystem: Host-associated > Plants > Peat moss > Unclassified...
ACTTGCCTAGATGATAATCAAGTCATCCAAGTAGGTTATTAGATTTTGAAATTTCAATACCATGTAATTATCAATTTAATCAATTATAAAAAATTCAACAACCAATTGATAGGTTATTAATAAGCAGTTGGAGAACAAAGTTGATAATCGGATCTAAACTAAATAAGCAATGAACATGGGTATCAACATGAAATGGACCAAAGGTAGACCATAAAAACCTTATAGATGGAATGGTAGTAATTTTGTGAGCAAAGGGGGCCACAAGGCACCCGCAAAAGTTCCTTCCAACTTGGCCTTCCAAAAATATTCAATACAAAATACAAGAAAAGATTGACTCCGAAGTTTTTTGGTGCATGGGTGCTACCTAATACCAACAGGCCCACCTCTTTGATGTATGCCTGAAAAATTCCATTACAATCCCAACACACATTATCCATTTCAGCTAAGTAAGATTCCATGTGAATTTTTTGTTGACTCTCGTTTGCTTGCTTCGGTGTTGGTCTCAAATTACCCTAATGTAAACCCAAAGTGTGAGCTCCAGGCATGATGGACCAAAGAGTGATTTTTATTTCAACACAACACTGCCAAATTGCTCAAGTGTGAACTGTTGCTAATGCTTGTAGCTAAGCTTCAGCAAAGGAATCCCAAAATACTCCCATTGATTTCTACCCTTTTGTCTGTGCATCTGTCCTCTCTGTCTCTCTCCCTCTCACATTGCACAGGCCTTTCATCACAAACCCTGTGATCAGGTAGCAATTTTCCAAGTGTCATATTTTATTAAAGAATCCATGCAAATCCATGCACTTCCTTGATTGGTTTCTTCGCAAAAAGAGTGGAAATAAAGAAGGATAGTAGGCAATGTGCAGGAGGGGGAGGGGGGGACAAAGAAAAAAGAGGTTATTAGGGTTTTAAATCCTCAGATTTCAAAAAATACTGAATAGAATTTGTCATATTTCAATAGTAGGTATCCAAGAAAATGGAAGGATGCTTAACTTTTTTCATTTTCATATCTTGAACAAAGATTAACTCCCTTGGAGTGGTAGTATCCTACTCTGACTCCGAGGGAGTTGCCTTACATAAGGCCCAATGGATGACGCACACACAAATTACTCAATGAAGCAGCAATGAATTCATGGAATGCTCTACAAACAACAAAAACTCCCTGGAAATTTGGCTTTATAAATCCTGCACCTCCTAGTGTTAGAAAAGCAGCCACAGGCTTTTCGTGTAGCCAAATTTGACTATATATTCTTATGGTCCATCACCTCTTTTGGCTACATCCAAAAACGCCAAAAAGAATCCTTGAATGTCCTACATGGATCATGAATGATGAAAAATCATTTGGTGGAATAATCAGTCCTCAACTTAGAGAAATGACTAAGGATTGTTGAGATTGCTATTAAAGATGCAAAGCATATTTTTAGGGTACCTGCAAGCAAATCTAAGTCAATCTCTCAAGTTGCCAGGCACCCAGTTCATGAGGTTTAAACCCTTGCCGAAGTTTGTGTGTTTCAGAGCATTGGGTATACAGCACACATGCTCTACAACAGGGAGAATCTCCAGGAATATTACACTGTGGCTCCAAAGCAAAACACAGGAATAAATGGTAAGGGTTGCAAGTCCTCAGATGGTGACATGGTGATCCCATGGAGAAGGTCCTTTGAAAAAGTCCATGAGAGTTTTGCAAAAACTATTGGGAGACACATTTGAGTTCCACTACAATTGAGGTCTGCATTTTTGCTACATGAGGAAAACACACCCAAACATGTAATCGGGAATGAAAATTTTATAAAGCGAAATAACTGGGACCCAAACTAGTTTTTCCACCAATTTTGGTGGTAAACTGAGTTTCATCCTGTCTTTCCTTTTTCATGAGCACCTCCACTGCTGCTACACATATTTTCACTACTCCTACTTACTATAATTCCTCTCAAACCTTGTTGCATTTAATGTTGAATTTCATCATTTCATACTGAGATTTAATAAAATTCCCTTCTTTGGACCTAATGTGTCTATGTGACACTATGGTATTATTGTAAGCCTTTTTTTGGTTCAGCCCTTAAGGGTATAGAGACTAGAGACATTGGGATGCAATCTAAGGGTCATACAAAGTCCACGACTATCTAGGACAAAAGTAAGGGATCCACTTCAGCTTCACCATGCTAACTAGTAACCCCTAACCACAATGTGTTTTTAATATGTTGAATATTTTCATCCTTATGGATGATGTCATTTAAAGGGCAGAGCCATTATGGGCTTGCTCATATTTAGTGAGATTTAGTCAATTCAACTTAAGGACTCTGGGGAAGCTGAAAATTGTCAGAACCAATTGATTGATTTAATGCATAATAATCTATCTCATCTGACTCATAACTTTTGGTCAGACCCCATAACTGATTGCATGCAGTTTTGGGGAATAGTTAGGATATTGATTATTGTAGGCTAGGTCCTAAATTCTAATGTTGAAATGATTTTGAATTAAACCCTAAACCGCACTTCCCTAACCCATGACTAGTATCAGTGATTGTATTTAGATGCTTATGACCAACCCCAGGTGCATTATAGGTGGAGGGAGTGCATGAGAACAATAGACTCTACCAAAAACATTATGTAGACCTAATCAGCAAAACCCATGAAGCTAAACCTATCTAAGGCCAAGCACAAAAATCTCTAGCCCAACTTAACCCAGGCTGACTTCTTGGGCCAACTTGAGCAAAGTCTTTTCTTGGCCCAAGGACTTGCAAGCTAAGGATATGCTCCAAGAAGAGGACCCCTAATTGTATGAAAAACAAGGCATCACAAACACACTGGCCCTGCCAATAGATAAGATGTTGTACATCTATCTACTGTGTTCATACTCTGAACACCAAAAAAATTCATTCCAATCTAAACAGTCTAAACACTTTCACCAAAGAAACCAGTTCACCTAATGTGAAATCGGTTCTAATGAGGTAAAACTTCCAAAAATTGGATTCCATGCAATAGTCCACAGGGACAGGGCCCAATAGCATCAACAATAAAAATATGCAAAAATTAATAATGCAACTCTTGGGCCAAGCCAAAGAAATTGGTTCCTCATCGTATGAGCATTTATTTTTCATGAACATCAAAATAATGTCGTCATGACAACCACATCGTTTTTGGGATTGTGCCAAAGTTTAAAACCAATGGGCAATTTAGCAAATTGGAATTCTCCAGAGTTTGTCCAGTTTTTGGGCCATGGTGTGAAGTGGGTCTAAATTAGTGCTAGCTTGTCAATCCTAAGCCTATATTACACCTTGCGGTGGAGGTGAACGCCAAATTCAAATTAAGCTATCTTATTGACAAAACTCTTTAAAATAGTTGTGAGACCTTTCCACTACAAATCAAGGTGAAAATTAATTAACATCGCCTTCTCTAGTTCCCATCTTATGTTTTTATTCTTGGTGAATTTTAACCAAATGCATAACTTACAAATGCTAAGGCAAATGTAAAACTAAGACAAAAAAAAGGATTTTAAAAATGGGTTCATTTCAATGTTGGGTATTTTTTTAATTTTTAAATAATCAACTATTTTGGTTCTTTAAAATTTTCATAACCAAAGAACTGTTAGTTTTGGTTTGGGGGGGGGGGCGGAAATTAGAATCAAAAAACCATATGTTCTGGTTATTTCAGTAACATCAACCAAGCTATAGTTTTCATGACTGGTTATCAAGAATATTCTCAAAACCACAAGGGGAAGTGTTACAATTTTACAAGAAGGGCATCAGTTTAACATAAGCTATTTGTTTATTACTTTGGAGGTAAAAAATTATAAACATTTAGAAGAAAAAAAATTAGGTGCCTACAAAAAACCTTGATAATATTTACAAAAGAAACAAGGCATTTGAAAATCATTTGATTTTCATTAACTCATGAATTATCAAACACATAATGAAAATAGTTGCCTCCGAACTTTAATCATGATAAACATATTATTAATGTATAAATGATATATTTCAAATTGTACATCTAGGCAAAGCAACACTAAACCATTTGACATGCAAATGTAATTTCCAACTAATTACATAATTTAAGAATGATTGTTTTATTGGAGCAATTTAATTTTTTTTCCTAACATGTCAATTAGGCATCACCTTTTTTTTTTGAGTGTTATATGTCACTATGTATGTACGGAGTTTTGGGTAAGTTTCTTCCTCTTTTAGTGTGTGATCTAGTTTAGGTCATTTTAGAACTCTAGTGGCTTTGCTGCTAAGATTATGCAGAAATCATGAATTAAATCCCAAATTTTGAATGTGAATGATTCAAAATGTACATAGACTTTCTAGGCCTACATTGTGATGAGATTTTTATTTTAGCAATTGTTGGAATCAATATATCATTTGCATTGTGGAATTTTGCACCATTTGCTTCTTATGACCATCATTGTTGGACTACCTATGTCCATTAAACTCTACAAATGTTTCTTGAATGTAGTTAATGAACCTTCACAAATCACAAAAGAGATAATAATCTTTGATGGGGAGCTTGTGTGTTGTGTTCATGCACATATGATTTGGAATTGGAAATAATAATCTCAATTTTTGAAAGAAGCATTTGCCTTGTATTGTGTCAACCACAAATGTGCAATGTTCAATATGAAGAAAAATACCTTAATCACCAATTTTCAACATGAACACTGCACTTACATAACTTTATGGCATTTATTCCAAGAATGTCATTGAAGAAGTTGTTCCTTATTCAAGATCAACTTCCATTAGAAAAACATTTTACATGAGAGCTAATTGATCAATCATGTCCTCAAATCTCTTTGTTCACAATTTCATAGAATTTTCTCTTTTCAAACAACTTGTTAACTATAATTTTTTTGCAAATATACAAGGCATTCATTGGTCACACAAAACAAAATTGTAAGATCTATTATGCATGGTTGAACATTTTGGAATGCAATGTTTTTTTTTTACACTCTTAGCTAATGAAACAAGTTCATTTCGTTGTGAAGAAATCATTGACATTAAAAATTTCACAAAAAATTTACATACATTATTAGATTAGAGAAATTGCCTTATGGAATGCAACATACTTTTCCACTCAAGGCTAGACAAGTTCACGTAACAGTTCTTTTTGTCATCACATCACTTACTTGGAAACATAAAATAATATGTAATAGGATATGAAACTCAACAACATAAACATAGAACGGTGTTTGTTTAGGGTTTAGGGGTTTAGAGTTTCAAGCAAAATGAAGAACAATGAAGCTTTACATTTTGTTCCAAATCCATGGATTTGTTTTCTCATGTATGTGAAGAAAATATATTTCATTCCTAACATTGCCACCATTAAAATTTGATTCATTGACAAAGCTAAGAAAATGAGTTGAGGTGGAAACTAGTATACCATTTTATATTTTCCCATTAAAATATTTTAGTCAAAGAGTTATTGCTTCAAGCATCCACAAATGGGCTTGAGGTTGTGGTTTTTCATGACAAGTGAAGCAAGAAACCAACATAGCCAACATTGGAGCTCTTCTTGGAAGGCTAGCAATCCTTGCCATCAAATTCAAAATATTTATGTAGTGTAATTGAAGCAACTTGTGCTTTCATAGGTGGAGCATTAGTGGATGAGGCATTAATCCAAAAAGGTGCACATTTGGAGGTGCATTAATGGTTAGTTGTGTTTGGTTTGATGACATCTTTTGTGCCTTTAACAATTTCAAATTCAAGTCAAAAGGTTTCAATTGTCTTCCATTTCCCATTAAGTCATTTGAAGTAAAATTGAATTATAGTATTAGGTCCAATTGAAGAGCATTTACTAGAACATCTAAAGACTAATCATCTCTCAAGTCCTCTTCTCGGGTAACATTTCTTTGATCAATATACATGGAAACAAGACATGTTGAGATGTCTTGGGAAAAAATATCTTCGAAATCTATTTGTTTGGCAATCATTTTTCTTGAAATCATAATGGACAACAATAGGAGATTTGTTGTTGGGTTGTTGTTTTCAAACTCATAGTGCAATGTGTAATCTAAAGGGGTACAAATTTCAAAACTAAACATTGTAAATATAGCACTACCTCTTTTGCAAGCAAGAGGGGACCCACTAATTCTAAATGTCTCAAATTTGTGAGGAAATGGTGTGGATGACAACCTTGCACGTGATGTTGTTCCAAAAGGGCTATTTTTTCACTCATGCATTTTACAATTGCATCATCATTGAAACAAATTTGCCTTGGGTTAAATACTAAAACAAACGTGTCTACTTTCAACCATCAATTGCTAAGACATCGCCAAGACAATATCATACATATCTACAATTTTCCATTAACCTCAATCTCAAAGATAGTCCCTATTGAAGTAGGTTGGCAAAACTCATTTGTTGCATCAATATTCTTGAGTTTTTTGTACTAATCATTTGGGGAGTTGCAAACTACAATGTCCTTAAATGTACATCATAGGGTTGTTCTTTTAATTCTACAATGGATTAAAATGGTTGACAACATTATTTAATTGGTAATATTTTAAAAGATTACTTATTTTTATGAAGTAAATTATTATTCCAATAGCCCCTTGTTGAATCACAATCAAATTTTTTGACTAATCCAAATGAAAGACTTTTAAAGTTTCAAAAATCAAATGTCACAATCCATACAAAACTCATAAATGGACTCTTAATTTTCATTGTTATCACATGATCATATGGATTTCTTTCTCAAAATTCATGTGGATGATTACTTAACTAAAATTGTGATTTAAGGTGTTACTGGAAAAAATTTAAAAACATGATGGACTTTCAAGGGTTGCAAAATTCTTTGATTTTAAAAAGTCCTTTCAAAAAATAAATTTTAATCATCTTTGCAACCTTGTCATTTCATTGTAATCTATAATGTAAATGAATTTTAACTATCTTGTATTAGTTGAAAAAAATAAAATTTGGTTCTTCAAATGTGATGGTGAGAGGGTGATATTTGTGGGATAATTTTTTTAGTGTTAAAATTTGGTCAAAATGGATTCCTACTATGCCAAAAATGAGCCACCCCAGCTTGCAATTACCCATTTACTATCTTTGATTATCACGTTTTCTTTTATCAAACAAAATATAATCCACAAAAGGAATTCAACACAAGGTAGGTTCATTAAGCAATTGGCAATCACATCAAGCTCAATGTGGTCCAAGATGTCAAGTTCATTCCTACTTATGGCAAATAGAAATCTTACATGGGTAAATTGTCAAAAAAATTTGGCAATGTACCCTAAGGTTTTATCATACCACAAAGAAATAATAGCAAATATGGTATATTTTAATATATTCTATCAAAAGAGGTCCAAACATAAACATGCATGTTAATAATTTTGCTACATCCTATGGAATGCAATGAAAATTTTCTACATTGACCAAAAAAAATCACATCCATACATAAAAGAAGATTCGTTAGCATTTAGTGCAACAAGTAATATCACAACTCATCTACCATTACATATCACAAAACCCTCCCCATCAACATTATAAAACTTGTCAATGTCAATTAAGAATTCAACCAAATCATGTACCCATCTTGAGGGACTTATAGGCTACCACTCTAAAAATCCAACACCACATGTTGTTTAAAAAACATTATACATGCAAACCTTTGACACCATCATGGATTTTAGGGTCTCTAACCCATCATGCAAATAATTGTTTACATAACTCAAGTTGTAGAAACTTATGTGAACATTAGAAGCAGGCAATGTGATCATAAACTTCACAATCCAAATGCAAGGAATCAATAAACAAAAGTGCAAACCTAGTATGATGGCAACACCATTGAGGACACCCCAATTGAATGGTTCCCATGTGATGTAGGTTTCATTAGTTGCAACTAGGTTTTCCTTTTATTTTACAAACCAACTTTTCAACCTCATGATTGAATGCACATGAAACATCATTTATGCATGGACATACTAACGTTTGCTAGGGCTTTTTTTAATAAAAGAAAGAAAGGTACAAGTGTGCAAACATGACCCACACCCACACCCTTTTGTCGTGAGCTTATTAAAAAAACATTGGAAGGTATTGTTCACTATTCATATTTCTATTATAACTACTTCCTTACAAATTAATCAAATTCCAACTAAATTTATTCAATAGATTACAAGTCGAAACATTAGAATAAATCCTATATTATGCAACCATCCAATTTGTGATTATATGCGATTAATTGTCATTTACAACTATGTTTTGTCATTTTTACAACTAATCACCATCATTTTCAATCTATTACAATTATTGTGACTATGGTGCAATTAATTTTTGATTACTAAGTTTTCCATCCTTCTTGAATGAAAAGCCCAAAAAGTTAGTAATTCATAATTCATCTCAAAGGCCAATAACCCCATAATAGGTGCAAGAAATGTTTAATTTTTTGTTTCATAATTTTCTTGATATATGCATTTGGTAGAACCTAAGGCACATGGTATTTATTGTCAAGGGGAATTTTTTGTATTTTATGAAACGCCTAAGGGAAAAAGGTATACAATCAAATAACAAAATATTTTTAAAACAAATTAACTGAAATTATTTTAGCTATATTATCATAGTGGATTAATATCTACAATTAAATAAATTATAGATTCTACTTTTTAATGAATTACTTGCACTTGATAATTTTTTGCACATCATTTGGAAAAGGATGGAACTAACCTAACCATGGATATTTACCTTTCAAAAAGTGAAAATAGAACTCATACATAGTAGGAAATTTCATGTCATACATACATGAAGTCATGTCATATGAAATATGTGTCATGGTGAGCACTTCACAAAATGGAATGCCTACCCCTAAATGCCTTTATGAATTTAAAAGCCTTTTTTTTCTTGCGCACTTCATTTCCTTTCATAAATATTCTACAATCAAATATTTTATTTTATTCTTCATAGATATGGCCCATTGTATTCCCCTAATGACCTTTTTTATGCATGTAAGGACTAAGGACCATGTTAAATGCACCTCATGTTTTATATTTGATAAAACATTTTGAAGGAGACCATTCTTAGCATTAAGACTTTTAAGTTCATTCACTTGGACCCTATGACTTTCAAGTATGATGAACTGGCCTCTTCTTTGTGCTTTACATTATATTTTCCAATGTGATTCGACAATTTCTAATTCAAAACAAACATTTATTTTAAGCACCACCTTGGGTCAAAACACATAAAATAACTTGCCTTTTTATAACCATGTTGTATGTTATAGATATTCAAGTTACCATCCAAGATTAAACACTTATGTTGACTCTTTCGATCTAAAAGATAGAGTTTGTTTTTACAATCTACACAAGGTAATTAAGGTAGGGGCTAATATTTATTATCTAACATACAACCTATTGATATAAAGAGATAAAGGGTAAGATAAAATTAAAGTGCTTATGTATAACATTTGTACAAATATGGTACATTGCCAAGTGGAGAAAAAAATTCAATTGCTCAATTACCATTGCAAACATGAAAACACATTGTTAAGACAAAATTAAAGAGGTTAAGAAAATCCCTTCAATCATTTATTTTCCATATTGAAGGCATTCCTATAATAACAAATGGTAACATAATAAATATATTCAAGAGTCTAAAACAACAACTTCAAGGTAATTCAAATATTTAATATTTAGTCATGAGCCATAATCCAAACAAATCCATCATAACCAAGTAAGAATGCATATAAACTATATTATATTTGTATGTATGTCTTGATTTTCCCTGCCTCAAAACAATTAAGTAAGGGTAAACCATGTAAGCCAATTAGGGTGAAGTTGGGTAGAATGAAATATATACCGACAGGTAGAATAATTTAAAAGGTATCATAAACATTACCAATCAACTTGCACATTTATCACGATACTTACCTATAAGTATAATATTTAGGTAAGGGACTTACTTAATTTACTTGCCTAAAATAGGTCCAAATGAATGTTGTGCATGCATTTGATTTTGTTATTAATTGTACATTTTGGATTTTTGAAAACATCTAAATCAAAGAACCATTGCTTCCAATTATTTCAAAGATTCAAAGAACCTTGGGAGTTCATGAACAAACCAAAAAATAACCATAGTTTTGTAGGCAATTATTTCATTTTATTTTATTTTTTGACAATGACAACTATAAATTAAAATTAGGTTCTTAATGTCTTGAAAATAGTAATTATAAGACTAAAAAACCTTTACCAATGCCAATTTGGTACCATTTTAATACTTGCACACAAGATTGGTTCAAAATTCAACCAACCACGTGGTTGTGCAACATTTTACCCTTGACAATCAATCCCAACTATAATGGCATGTTTACAATGTCAATTTTTAAAATTTTAGCCTTAAAGTAAGAAAAGGAAGATTTCCTCCATTGCAATGTTTAACAAAAAAAAATTATTAAATGCAAAGTTGCCTACATTTCACAATGCACAAAAACCTCACCCTTTTTTTTAACACTAAAAGGGGTGGGCTTTACAAGACATCACAAACTACTCAAGCCACAATTTGGCAATAATATATAGTCGAATGAAATCTATTTTTCATAGGTTCATGTATTGTTTAAACACAAATGTTGTGCATTTAACCCATGTATGGAGCACATATGAATAGGAATATGAAAGATCTTATTGTGAATGAAAATATTTCATCTTACTTATACATGTTTCATATGTGTTTTAGACAAATAATATCTATGTTTAGACAATACAAACCCATGAAAAAATACAACCACTATTGCCAAATCATGGCCCAAGAAGTTTGTGATGGACATAATTTCTCTCCCATTATAAACAAATTAAATTGTTGATTAGATTTTTAATTTTTGACCAAAAAAACAAAACTCCCTTCATTTTAGTTGCCTGGTTTCTTATACAAAAACCCTAAGTAACATTAGTCACAAGTAGTAATCTACCAATCATTTCTTACACCTACCTCTTTGCCACTAATATAAATTTTTGTGTTTGTTTGTTTTTACCACCAATGGGAAGTTATGCACCTTCTTTGTCATCAATTTCATGTGCTTCTAGATCTGTCTAATAAGCATTAAATAAACCAATTAAATACTAAAAAAATACAAATACAATGATGAATCTTTATGTGAGGTAATACCTTTAGATTGAGGCATTATCAAAATAAGGTCCCCCTTGGCTTTGCTTTGAATAGTCTTTTATTTCAAAAACACCTCAATCCTCAACCATTACCTTACACACAAGCTTGGACCACTTCTATACATTATTTTTGTCTTCTTTATTCACATTATAAATCAATTCTATAAATATTGTCCCAATTTCCAATCTTGATCCTAATTTGCCATTTGAGGGACATGTTAGTTGAAAGAATGTGAATGAATTGGAAAATCTAATTTATGCATGACGCATGCCTTTCCTTTTCACATGTTGCTTAAAGTTTGTACATAATAGATTTGCACATGTTATTGAAACAAGATGACAAAATTAAAGGCATCTTCACAGTAGAGAGTCTAAACCAAGTGTTTTTCATTGTTGAAATTTAGAATTCTTGATTAGAGGAAGGGTGAAAATAAAATAATAGGAACCAATCTAGGACAAGGACTACGTCCTTAATAGTCCTTAATAAAGGAATATTTTATAAAATATGTATAAAATCATGATTTACAAATTGACTTTTTATTTTATTTTTAAAATTATTATAACCCCAAAAGATGTTGCATTGTATTATAAGGTAAGGGTGTACATAAAAACATTCCCATAGAAATGTCATTTTCAAATGAATTTAGGTCTTTTAAAAAGTTCCTTAAATAACAAAAAAACATAGGTTACATTGTTTTTAACATGATTTTGGGCTCCATATTCATTAGATTCATTTCAAATTTTGTCAAATGTTCATTTAATGCATCACAAATATTATTCTAAAAGTTAATCTAGAAATCTCAACATTAATTTAAATAATCACTTATTGCAATGGAAATTAAATAGTGATTACATACCATAATGGCTCCTTTTATCCTATTTTCACCCGTATAATAAGTACGGTGCTAATTCATTTTAAACTAAAGGTGCATGCATCAAAAACCAAGAAAATGTGAATGGATGAAGAATTAACATGTGACAATGTGGTTGTAATTTGATAATATGTTTCATGGTTTAATGAATTGAATGCCAAATTGACCTCTTTGAGGGGAAGATATTAATACTCCCTATTGGGCAATATTGAACAATATCTGAATAATTTTGGAACACGATATGGTTTTGTGCAATGCCTAGTTAATGTCCTCTACCATCAAAACTTAAACATTTTCTTAACAAAATCTTTATTTATTTTCATTTAGGATTTGAACCCAAGACACCAAGAAGGTAGGAAATAATGCTCACTGTGAACCTATGTTTTGGGATTTGCCACAATAGGAACTTCTTTTGTATTTGATTACTATGTTGAAAAACATTAGTCAAACCTTGCATAGAACCACGTGGCTTTTAATTAATGTTTTAAAACCATTCTAATACTTTTGTCTTTTAGGCACAAATGAAGGACCACTTCATTACAAATAGAAAACCCAAACCAAGATGATGGGGAACAAGCCCCATTTCAACATTTAAAGAGAAGGAAGCTTACCATCTATTATGACTAACTTTAGGTATGTGATAATGCCGTCTAATGCACAATTGATCCCTTGCACAAAATGCAAAGCGGGCTTCCCATTACCGAAGAACAAAAATATATTGTTGAACAATAGGAGGCCAACAAACACACTTGAACATAGCTTGCTAATTTAGTCTAACCATACTTTAAAATGCTTGTCCAAATTAGATGTTTAATTCGATATTCATTCATGTTGGTACCTCAAGAGATTATGATTCCTATTTATCCATATGATCCATAGCATAACCCCTCTTAGTGCTACCCATATTTGCTTAACTTGTTCTTATAGTTCTTTGGAAGCCAATTAAACACCTAATATGAATATTCACATTCCCCTTCATCTTGGTTTCATTCTAATCAAAATAATGTTTGAACATGCAAACTTACTAAGGATATCCTAATGTGCACAGGGAATTTGATCCTATTGTACTCATGATAGAACTTTAAAACATGACTCAAATCAACCTTCCATACAAACCTAGGCATGAACTCATTGTTACCAAAGGCCCCAATCCATTCACCTTCTTTACATGTTTGAAAAATTTCAACTATGATCCATTATTTTCACTTGGCATTATCTATTCATATTAACCTCTAATAACTAACAATTTTCACCTTTTCAAACTAGAACTTTTCTTGCACTTTTGACCATGTTAGAAAGTCCTTGAACACCCCTAGGTCCCAAATATCCTCTGCCCTCCTCATATCTTTCTTGTGGAATTGTTGATTTTGATCAATTGACCAACCATAATTCTTTCCAATGAATTCTTTACACCACCAAATATTCTACATAGCAATAGATTGATTTTTTTTGGGACAATGGTAATTAACCTTGCTACTAATGTGCTACCATGCTTTGAAAATACATTCCTATGCTCTAGAGCTAGCTAGCTATAGGGAAATGAACATGCATGCTAATGAAACACCAATTATTTAAATCAAGGGCCCATTTTCTATGCTTGGATGGTTTGGCATTAGACTACCCCTATTTGGGAAAAACCTATAGGTTTGAGTCTCTTGATTGTAACACATATAATATCCACTTTGCAAGAAAATCATCAAAAGCCTCATTAGTATTCTTTATGACCTAAAAAAAGGTGACCATAACAATGTAAGAAAATTTTACTAACTTGGCTAATTAGGATGAAATTTGTGAATTGACCTTACTTAACATGATTGCTTTAAATCATAACTATTGTTCAAAAAGTTCACAAAGCTTTTTTCATCATCATGAAATGCTTAAACAGTGATGTATTAATGGTTGCAATGATACATGAGCTATTAACAATTGATTTTGATTTGGGGTGAATGAAATTTGTGGGAATACTATTGGGTCTTTAATTTTTGGTGTGTGAAGTATGGCAATGGCTATTGGTTTTGCACTTGGAACTATGGAAGCTTACAAGGATGAATTATTTAATGATGTTGCATGGAGTCGGTGTGTGAATGAATAAATGGGGGATCTATTTCATTAGTTGAATGAAGAATTTCCATGGTAGGAAACATTTGGACTTCTATGTTTTTGTGTTGAGTAGAATGCACTGCAAAATAGATATTTGCACTTTGAGTTTTAAATTAAGCATAAAAATGAACTTTGTAATTTGTTATGTAGTTATACCTTTTGAAAGCTTAATAGAGAGAGGAACTTAAGTAGATGATAATGTGTTAAGAAATGTGCCTTGATTCTATGAAAACATACAAAGACATGTGCAATCTTATGATGTTGTGAAAGCAAAACCATACATGTAGGAAAACCTAAAGTGAAATCTTGTACTCTCCAATCCTAGAGTGCGTTATTCATCCATGTAAAACATGTTGCCGTAGCAAGTTATCTATTGTAGGAGCAAAGATTGAATCATTTCTGACATCTAAATCCTCATTTATGAAAACAAAAACCTTTAAACTAGATTCAAACCAAGGGTTACTACAAATATTTTTATTCCATTTAACTCCCTCTTGATTTGGGGGTTAAAATGACCAATTATAGAACTTGGAGTAAATTAACCCTTGTGTGAATAACACAAGGGGATAGATGATATAATTTGATGGGCTTAATTTAGCTCTATGTTGAACCATTTAAATTGAGGGGATGTCCAAACTATGTAAAATGTTTGGGCAACTTAGTGAAACTTACAAATTTCTTTTTTCCTCGTGTTGCCAAAAACAATTGGGCACTTTGCAAAAATTTCCCGAGAATTTTTTTCTTGGATGCTCAAATTTGTTTTGGCAATAATGGGAATTTTATGCAGCCTGATCATTTCGGGCAGATTATATGGATTGAAAGAATTTCACTTCTGCCCAAAATTTGGGCACTCTCGAAAAATCTTGATGCTCGAAAAAATTTCTAATAAAAAATTTCCAACGTGCTCAAAACATTTCGGGCAGTTTTGGAAATTTTCTGCCCAATAATGTTGGGCATATTAGAAAGCTTAAAAATTTTCAATTCTACTCCCAAAAATGTTGGGCACTCTAGAAAAATCCTAATGATCCCAAAAGAAAAAAAGCAATTAGGCAGTTTGAAAATTTTAAAAATTCCAATCGATAATTTTGGGCAGATTATTAAAAAGAGGTTTCATTGCTGCCCAAAATCTCAAGCAACATGGAAAAACTGTTCAAAAGTTTTCTAAGCTAGCCAAAAATTTAAGGCAATTTGCAGAAAACCTGAGGAAATGTTTCCAAGGTGGTTGAAATGTTTGGGCAGGTTTGGAAATTTTATTCAGGTTGCCCAACAAATTCCGTCAAGTCTCCCACAAGTCCATGTGCTCTCTCACATGAAAGAGAGTATGTTGACCATAACAACATTAAAAACTCTTCCTGCTGCCCTTTTAGTTGGCCAGAAAATGGAATATTTCCTTCATTGCAAATTGCCTTCAAACAAGTAAAAAGGGCACATAAAATCCTTTATGTGGAAAGAAAGTGAAAAATACTTTTGCATTGTAAATTACATCTATGTGTAGATGGAAAAAAGGCAAATGACCAAATCTTTTATTTGGAAAAGAAAATTCAAACAAAGAAAATTTTCAATTTTCCAATACACATGTATTTAATCCTTTTGTAATGGGAAAAAAAGGAAAGAAAAAGTGTGGGTTCTCCCCCACCATCTCCTCAAAAAAACAAAGTGAAATAGAAGATGAATTTTTTTTTAAAAGGAAATAATTAGAGTAGTACTATTTCCCAAAGCTCCTTTAAGTTTATTCTAGCTTTAAATAAAGTGTTATTTCCAAAAAAATCTAAAAGGTTGAGTGTATAAACTATAAATCTAAAAATAATAATTGACCCACTTTTGCTTTCAAAGAATAATGCCATACAATGTGAAATTATTTTTACACCCTTGCACATTATATCTTTTTATCTTCTTTTCCCCTTTGTTTTTTCTTGTGTTGTTGGCAAAGCAATTTCCACCTTCCCCAAGAAAACCAATCCAAATATATTTGTTTGTTTGACTCTCACTTGGTCTTCAAATCTAATGGTGGTTTTTGGTAGGGAGTTCTTTGTACTTGGTACGAAGGCCTCAAAACCAACCTAAGGTGATTCACTAAAAGATGAAACATGACAACTCTTATTTCTCTTAGCCTTCTTCCCTGCATCCATTTACCTTTTGAGGTCTAGCATATATTTTGTTTTGCAAAATCCACTTTAGCAACAATATAAAATAATTATAAAATTTTGGTGATAATTCATAATTATAGGCAACTTTTGATAGGTAGCTTTTTTGGCAAGTTCTTTTGATTGTAAACTTTAAAGAATGATTTTTAGAAAATAGTCCATGAAAATTTGACAATAAATATAGATGCCAACTTTTAGCGGGTTCTTTCAACTCTAAACTTCTAAAGCATGAGACTTTTACAACATTTTCTACTATCTTTTTATTGCAAAAATAAAGAAATATAATATTCCACCAAATTATAGGATACTTGTTTTACAATGGTGAACTAGCCTAAAGCAAGAAGCTCTTAGATTTCCAATTTCCACCAATTATTTCTATTTTGCCCTCTTTTCATATTGCTTTGCCCACATATTGGTCTTGCTATTTCTCCTTTAGTTCAACTCTCAATGCTATCAATTATAACTAAAAGTTACCAATTGTCTTCACCTTTGCTTGCATAATGGATTTAGTTTCAAGATTTAAAATAATGATCTAGATAAAACCTATGTTGGGAAGGAGTTTGAGAAACAAAAAAAGAATGATCTAATATGATGCCCAAAAAGGGAGGGAAAAAAATGTAAGTCAAAACCCACACAACACCCCCAAAAAGAAAATCAATTCCTCACCCCCCCCCCCCCCCCCCCCTCCATAGTCCAAAAAAAATATTCTCACCACAATCCAAAAAATTATTGTTTAACTCCTTGGTTTTCTTAGAACTTAGTAGTGCCCATGGTTAATGTAGCTTTATAGAAAATGAATGAACACATGAAGGAATTTGTCTTTCTCTCTTTCTCATTCTCTCATTTTCTTTTCCTCCATGTGTTTGCATCTACAATATAAAAATTGTGATTTGGTGAGATTGTGAAAATATGGAATGAATATGTAGAAGCTCAATTGAAGTTTTGTGAATTCAACTATTTAGTTTGTTGTTAAATGTTTTTAATTAGATTTTGACCCAAAAAATTTGGACAAGTTTGAAGAATGTAGACCTGGTCTTTTGTTATTATTATTTATAGCGATGATGGTGAGTTGAAGGTGTGCCCAGGTTGAAAAGTCTAAGAAAAACAAGTCCCGAATTGTGCATTGGGAGATAGACGTGGAAGACAACTTATGAATTGGAGTTTGTTAAATTTTCACTTGTTAGCTTATTGGTAAACTTGAGATTATTGTTGTTGTAATTTTGAATAGGGATTTGTAAATTTGAGGTGCAATACTTGATGAAGGATTTGTTGTAGCTACTAAAGATGGTATTAAACCTTCATTCTTCTGGGGTTGAATTTCAAGGGATTCTTTTGGGTGATGGTGGTGGTAATGGTGGTGGGTAGGTGAAAGAAGAAACAATGCAATGAAATTTAGATATTTGGATTTTTTAATCCATTTTTTTCTTTTTGAAACAAAGAGTTTACAAGTAGCAAGCAATTTTGAAAGTAATCAAGGAATCATGGGGCTAATGATTCCACAAGAAAACCAACTTGTGGTGAGCTTCTTTCTTTCTATTGATGTTTGTTTCTATTGAAAAAAGGTTAAAACAAGAGTTCAAGGAAGAATAAAGCATGGGCATGGTTTGTTGAACTTTTATAGTTGCGGAGCTTTTCTTCATTACTAGTCATGGTTGTGAGCATGTTCGATTGTGGCCTAGACAAATTCTCTTTAAAATCCATAACTAGTTCATTTTTTTCTATTTTTTTTGTGTCAAATGTTTAGAATTTGTAACCGAAGCCACCTCTTAAGCAACTCGATGGTGTCAACATTTGCCAAATTCATGGGGACAATGATGTTGGGGTGACTTTGGAAGCTAGTAAGTTTTTTATGGTTTGTAATGAATGTTTATTTTTTATTTGTCAACCATGTTATGAACACAAGAGTCAAAACATGGATGAAACCCATTTATATTATCATCATCAAGGTCATCATTGGGTTGGTTTTCTCATAAATTCCTTGTTGGATATAATCACAAGCATGATGATTGAAAAATTATCAACTTGTGCACACTTCATCAATTTCCATTTAAAGAATATGTGTTCAACAATTACAACTGGCAATGTTTTATATGAGATTTTTTGTATAATGAATCAAACAAGATCATTAGTTTAAACTTTTATATTCAAATTCCATGTTTCTTTTATAAAAGCCTATATTTGTTGATGATTTGGGGATCTAGGACAAAGTCCTCCACCTTTTATGGGTGGTGATCAACAAAAGCTAGAGCCTTCAAAGACAAAGAAAGACCCAATAAAGATCCTCGACAATTTGAAGAAACAAACAAACAATTACATTGAAGCTAACAAACATGACAAACAACAAACCATCGTCATAGACGTTACAATGTTACAAGGACATGATACATTAAGCAATGGGAAAACACAGGTCCCTTCCATTATCTATGATGAAATAAACTTAGGTGTATGATCTAATCATCAACAATTTTTTAGAACTTCATGTTAAATTGTTTTTCAAAAAATTTAGAAGTTCTTGCAAAATTGTGGTATTTTAAATTGCATAATTCTAGTTGTTCAAATGTAGTTTGCATAATTTTGATGTAGATCATCATCTTTTCTTTTCTTGTCTAGCTCATGTAAAAAAAATATTGGTTGTTTGGTTAATTGATGGATTGATTGATTGTAGTGCCATTGGCATCAACGGACCCAATCAAAGATTCAAGATTATATGGAAGTGTGGCTTGGAAGGAACGTGTGGAAAATTGGAAGCTTTGGCAAGAGAAAAAGAAGACGAACATGATAATGACTAAAAGTACTAAAAAAAGTCATCATCTTATTGAGAAGAGAGTTGATTTTGATGATGGTGTTACTAGACAAGGTCCAAATCTCCTCATGTAAGCTTTCTTAATTTCTTTGATTTTGGTTGTTTTACAACTTTAAAGATGATCAATTAGATCATGTCTTGGTGAATTGTTTTCCTATTAATAATCTTTTGGTAGTTTCTTGGTTGTGGGGGATTTTTTTGTTCCTTTTAGAGTTGATGTGTCAAGGCGAACATTATCAAGGAATTTTTTTCTTACATCCAACAAAATCAATTCTTATATCATGGTCATCATAATCAAGCTTGTGATTGTTGCATTCTTTTCCATTATTGAATTTTGAACCATGTTCCCAATGCTTTTGGCATGTGGCTCACATATGTGATCTGCAAGATCTAGTTTACAATATTTTGGATCCTTGATCAATTTCCCAAGTGGTTTCTAATCAATCGATAAACATACCTTGATAGGCTATCTCTTAGGTATTAAAAAAATCCAATTGTTCTTTTTTATTTCCTTGGAAATGTTTTTGCATTAAAAAATTATCTATTCTTTTATAATGTTTTAAACAACACTAGATTTTTTTCCTTTTGTTTATCTTCAATAATCTTAAATGCATAACCCAAGTTGAAATTCTTTGCAAGTATGAAAAGGATGGTGAACCATCTCAACTAGCACATGTTGATGTTTTTGTCAATACATTGGATCCTACAAAAGAACCTCCATTGGTGACTACCAAAGTGATCCTTTCAATTCTTGGGGTTGATTACCTTGTTGACAAAATGTCATGTTATTTATCATATGATGGAGCACCCATGCTCACTTTTTGATGCTATTGTAGAAGTTTGAGAATTTACATGAAAATGGGTGCCATTTTGCAAGAAGTTTGATATTGAACTTTGTGTTCCTAGAATGTATTTCACCCAAAAGATTGACTATTTGAAGGATAATATGCAACATGTTTTTGTGAAGGAGTGTCGTATAATGAAGGTTAGTTATTCAAACTATCATCTTTTGATTATGTTTTGATCAATTGGGGGTTGGACATGTGAAAAAAATACATCATTTTCATAAGGAATGAACTAGTAGACAAAAAGAATTATATGCATTAAGAAAAGAACTTATAAGTGCATCATCTTCCAAAAACATTCCATTGAAATGCTAATTAAGTACACATATATTTGTAGTGTTTGAATGTGATTAAAATTAAAGGTATGGATGTTTGTTTGAATTAATTTGCATGTGGATAGAGGGAATACAAAAAGTTTAAAGTACGTGTGAATGCTTTGGTCACAAAGGCAGATGAAATGTCAGAGGAAGGATGGATAATGCAAGATGGTACACCATGGCCTAGGAACAACACACAAAACCATCCCGCAATGATCCAAGTACTTGTATTGCACGTCTTTCAAATTTTAAACTTGCACATGAGAAAATGATTCAAGAATTTGAAATTGCAAGATATTGGATGGCATTTTTCATCCACATAAAAATGTTTGATCTTCTCATTACTAGCCCATAGATTTTGTACACGTGATTTCACAATTGTCACTAATGTTCAAGGTGTTTGTTCATTATGTAGGTGTTTTTGGGCCACAATAGTGGGCATGACATTGATGGGAATGAGCTCCCACGACTAGTGTATGTGTCTAGAGAAAAGCGTCCTAGTTTTAATCATCACGAAAAAGCTAGAGCTGTGAATGCTTTGGTGAGTGTAATTCTTTTCCCATACATAATAATTTTAACGTTTATTAATATTGTTGCCATGGATTTCATCTATGACAAACTCGATGTCAAAAACACTAACTAACAAATTGAAAATGTGCAAAATGTTAATATAATTTTTGTTTTGGGAAGTGTGAGTGTCTACAATGCTCACAAATTCACCATTCATTCTCAATTTAAATTGTGATCATTAGATCAATAATAGTAAAGCTTTGTGAGAATGTGTTTCATGATGGACCCATCAATTGCCAAGTGAATATGCTATGTGCAATTTCCCCCAAATATGGTATCGATAGGAACGATCAATATGAAAATCACAACATTATTTTCTTTGATGTGATAATTACACCATTTCTATATCACCCACAAGTGCCTTTCACAAGAATGTCTTTAGTAAAAGAAATATCTTTGATAAACTCTATTCTTGAATAATCTTCATAAACAAGAAATATTTTTTTAGAAATTGGGTTGTGGCATCACATGTTGCAAATAGCACGACGTGGTATGTTTCTATGAGATTATCACACATTTTTTTGATGCCACCACTAGTGGTTTGTAGATCAACTTGAAAGATATGGATGGAATCCAAGGTCTAATGTTTGTGGGAATTGGATGTGTGTTCAGAAGGCGAACTTTATATGGGTATGATCCACCAACCAAAGAAAGAAATAAGAAGGCAATTTAGAATATTTGTTGTGGTGTTCACAAACCCACAAAGAAGAATGAGCTTACACATGTTTCAAATAAAAAAAAGATGCCCAATTCCAAGTCTTCTATCTTTGGTGTTGAAGACATTGAAGAAAGCTTCAAGGGTAAGTAAATTAATTGCTTTCAAGTGGTATCAAAAGTTTCATCTAGTACTTTTTTTTTATGCCATTAATTTCATGGTTGTTTTCCCAAGGGACAACATGTTTTTACACAAGATCATTGCATGGAAATTTTCAGGGCTAGAACATGACAAGGTGTTAACAATATCATCAAAGAATTTGGAAGAAGATTTGGTCCGTCTTTTACATTTGTTGCATCAACTTTCACTACAACAATAGGGGGCTATTTTGCGATCCACATATCATCGCAAACAACAAAGAAAGAAGTTTTCTGAAAGCCCGCCTTTGCGAACCATAATTCTTCACAAACTCTTAAGCTTTTGCGATACCATAACATTCGCACCCATACAATCGCAAGTCCTTCACAACTCCCGAACTTGATACAATCGCAAAACTTTTCTGATTATAACTGCTTCTATATACTTTTTGCGATTAACATTACATCGAAAACTATTTGCAACAAACCCATCACCGTAATGACTTAGCGAATCAATTCAAAAGTCTATCGGTTTTCGATATAAGGTCTATCGCAAACCTTTAGCGGCATTTTGAGAATCCCAACAAGTTTGCGTTAGATCTTATATCGGAAACCGATAGGCTTTTAAGAT
>Ga0116227_10007079_pt1 | contig 22163 bp, 18 predicted proteins | sample S1TSphgellanicum_FD_89693 | JGI IMG/M metagenome (GOLD analysis project Ga0116227, IMG submission 89693) | Host-associated microbial communities from peat moss isolated from Minnesota, USA - S1T2_Fb - Sphagnum magellanicum MG | ecosystem: Host-associated > Plants > Peat moss > Unclassified...
TCGTCACACTTTTTTTTTTATTTTCTATCACATTTTTAAATTTTTTTTTTTTATTATAATTACTTTTATTTTTTCTCCCCCCCGATTAGAAAAACTTTATTATCGCCCCCCCCCCCCCCCCCCCCCCCCCCAAATCATTCATTGCATAGTTAATGGTCAGCCATTTTTTATACTTTGGAATGTTGTTGTAAACTTAATGTGATCCCCTTTTTGCCAAAACTTTTTCCCTTGATTATCACACTACTTAAATCCCAATGCCATCATAATTACATATGTGATTTGCATTGTATTGATGTTGGGTGTATAATGTGCATGAACTAGTGGTCAAACCTTGTGGCATGTTGATTTCCAAACCTTCTACAAGATGAATGGTTAATTTTGGATGCTTATGTTTAACCAATACCACGATGAGTACTTTAATAATCCAATTCAAAATGGGGTGCATTAGGTTTGAATCAATTATGTCACCTTCCATTTGAATTGATGTAATGTTATGGAAAGTCCACATTTTTGCATACCCAAAGTTCATTCAACAACATGCATATCCTTTTTTTCTATTAATGCACCCAAAAGGCCAAGTTTGTTATATTTGGTTTTCTCATTTAAATAGTTAGAACATGAGGTCAAAAGTATGGCTTAAAACATGTTGGCCTTCCATAGGAACTTGTGACTTTTTCGATTACATATGTGGCCTTTTTTTAATGATTCATTTGTCTATTTGCTCCTTGGATTTGTGACAAAGGTCTTGTTGATGCTTGTGGTCTTTCTCTTGTGTTTGATTGAAATTAAGGCACGAACATTTTTTTTGTCCGCAAATCAAATGGTTTAACACCTTGCTCCTTCTTAGGACTACAAGGGTCATTGAACATCATGTTTATATTAGTTTTCTTGGCCCTAGTTCCCAAAAGTTTGGGGGAATGTGTGTGAGTCTCACAAGTGTTATACTTTATTTTTCCTATGGTTAAACCATGAATACAAAAACCATGTTAGGTCTAGAAATGAGTCAAGAATGCATGTATTTCTATTTCTTCATTAATGGAAATGAAATTAAAGAATTTTACAAAATTAGCCTAGTCCAAATCTTCATACGTTATTGTGTAGGTTATAAGGGTGTATCTAAAGCAACAATGAACTACAACTTGCAATGTCCCATTATTTTTTGTACATTTTCCTATTACAAAGATAGCTAACTTCATTATCCATTAGTAAGAAATAAATCTGCTAAACTTTTCCTTGTGAACTTTATCAATAGATGCAATTCTATTTTTATCAAATTAATTGTTTGAGCTTGTAGTTCAATGTTCTTTTTTTTCATTTTTTATCTCAACACTAATTTGTTTTATGTGCTTTGTAGTTTAGTGTTTTTTTTTTTCACTTTCAATATCAACATTATTTGGTTCATTGTGTTTTGCAATTTGATGTTTTCCTTTTTCACTTTTGGTCTTAGCATTATTGCATGAAGACACCAAGTTTGTAAGCCATCATGAAATGATTCTAAAACACTTGTTGGTAGGTTGGACATATTGATTCCTAATTGAGTGAACCAAATTATATGATTTACAATTGGATCCAAATATTATTACATTGCAAATGTGATGTTTTGGTGTTTTGGTGGGGAATGTAATAACACTATAAGAAATTGTGTCCATGGAAATTTCATTGCCTTGCAACTAGATGTCTAAATCAACAAATGTGCAACTATTCCATGAAAATACTAGATTTTTAAAATATAAAACTATCACGTTAAAAATTCATAGAGTTTTATTATAATTGTGTCTTAATCACAAGATGGATCCCTATACAGGTGTATATATAGACCATATATATGATTGTGATAAACCATGTTTTAACTTCATGGCCAAGTAGGACAAGAATCATAAATGAAAACTATGATACAACTAGCATAAATGTACAATTCAATTGCCAATTACTTAAGAATATGGCCTTAACACTTATAATCATGCCATGTGCATGTATTGTTGCCATCCATTAGATTTTGCATTTTCAACTTTTTTGTAACTAATTATCAACTATGATTTATAGTGACACAATTAGTTATGCCACTAGGTTTTCATTATATATAAATGATTTGTCCATTATTTTGGGACTATTGTTCAATTGTGTCATGACTAAGCATCAACTATATTGTTGCAACCCACAATATCATGTCACTTTCAAACTGTATAACTAGTTGAAAGGTGAAATTTTCAAATGAGACTAAAGCAAAATATACATTGTATTATCGATTCCATTAAGATGTACATATAGATCCTCCTTTATAAACCTTAATCTTTTTTATCTTGATTGTGTATGTGTTTCATTGACAAATAATAATTCCTTTGCCAAAAATTTCTTGATAAAACATGGAATGTTCTAACCTTAGTATTGGTGATGCCATATACAACTATCTAGTTTGTAATCATGTTAAGAAAGGGCTTGTGATTTGAGCAAGTGTATTTTTTATTCAATAATATTTTTTTGTATATAATATTTTTTTAGTGTTAGCCAACATCATGACTAAGCTTTCTTGTTGTTTCTAGGTGCATTATTGTGCAACTAAATTGCAACCCATCGAAAAATATTGTTTTACAATTCCAACTTAAAAACAATGTCTATAGTGTCTACCATATGAAGCTTTCTTGACCCCAACCCAATTTGTGATTACATTTGTTTTTGTTAGAACGTAGTCATGAGCCACATCCCAAATAGTAAGGTTCAAATCAACTCGATAATCAACTCTCTCAAACATTTCTCCCACATACACCCTCTTACATAGAGCCTTGGATAAACCAACACCGACATTAACACTATGGTAGTAACTCTTTTAAGTAGGTGCCCAAATAAAGATATGTTACGTTTACTAACTTAAATCCCTCTTTTATTGTTTGCAATATTTTGTTTTAATGTCAATATTCAGTTTCATCATTAAATAATCCTAAACCCTTCTCACAGTAAGCGTGTTTTCTTTCCCGAAAAATGTTGATCTGATCACATTGATACGTTTCCAGTCCCAAAATTGAAACATTGGACACAATCTATATGCAAGATCTTGATATACACATGGAGCTGTGATAGCTCTTGTTGGTGTCCATTTTTGTTGTTCTCTCTTGTTGGTTGTTATCCTGCCCTGGTGTGGCAGAAATTATTTTCAAGTCCTTTGCACTGGTGGGATAGTTGCAGTAGGCTGGAGAAGGTAAGTGTATACAATTTTCTGATGGAGAAGGCTAATGCAGCAGTGTTCTGTGTTCTCATGATAACATTTATGCGATGGATGTGGAGATCACATGGTTGATCAGCTTGATCTGGGTTTCTGGATGTAGACAAATGCAAGGTATCTGGATTTCAAACATAAGTTGACACAGGAAGCAGTCTGGCTTTTGTTTAGGTGATTAAGGCATTGGTTTAGGAGCACTTGAAGATGGCAGGTTTGTTCAAGAACACCTCATTCAACTTGGTTGTGAGTCTAGTGTCTTTGTGAGGAGTACCTTGGTTGACATGTATCCAAAATGTGGGAGCATTGACAATGTACAGAAAGTGTTCAACAAGATGCCATTTCAAAATGTGGTCACTTGGAAGGCCATGATATTGGGAAATGTGAAACGGGGGCAAGAGCAGAAGGCACTGGAACTATTTCGACACATGCAACAGGAAGGTGTGCAGCCAGACTCTATTACTTTTATGGGGGTGTGAAATGCATGTGCCAGCATGGGTGTGCTTGAAGATGGCAGGAGTGTTCATGATCAAGTCATTCAAAGTGGTTCCAAGTTTGATGTCTTTGTGGGAGTGGCTTGGTGGACATGTATGCAAAATGTTGGAGCCTTGAAGACACTTTGAGAATGTTCAACAAGATGCCATCTCAAGATGTGGTCACTTGAAGCACCATGATATTGGGACATGTGAAATGTTGGAAAGGGCAGAAGGCACTATCACTATTTAAGCAAATGCAATAGGAAGATGTGCAGCTGGACTCTCTTACCAGGTGCAGTGTTCCAATTTTGCAGAAATGGTCAACCTTCTTGTCAACCCCATTAGCAAGGCCAGGGTTCTCTTTCTTTGTCCCTATTTTGATGATAGCAAACATAGGATGATCCTTTATATATGCATCTCTGCATCAGTTTGGGCAAAAACCTAAGAACTCAAAAGTCTTTGCCACACTTCCCCTCGTGTTTGTCAGGATACCCCTTCTTTCTAGCAATTGCTGAAGTGGATCAGACATCCGTGGTGCATTGACGTGGCAGTTGCTATTGTATTGGCACTCCCATTGATGTCTCCATCCATATGCATGGGTTTGGTATCTTCCAGGGCTAACTGTGTGGTTTGACTTGTGGGGCATTGGAAATGGTGGTAAGGCAACATAATTTGAACCAGGCTCCTCCAGTTTCATCTGGTTCTGTTCAAGCTGATGCAACTACTAGTGGATCAAAAGGGTGAAATATAGCATGCATTAGAGCATGGTGGTGGTGGTGGTGAAGGGATTCATCTCCACTCTCATGTCTGAGTATACATGATTGACTTTTCATCATGCCTTTTGAGTGTTAATCAACATCCTAATTGAGTCTTCCCGTTGTTTCCAGAAATGGAAGAGAAACTCAGGATGTAGAACTTTTTTATCATTGTTTACCTGTTTAAAGCATATCATCACATACTTATCTACACCCACCATTTGGAGCTGATGAAGTCAGTGGGGAGTAATAGCAGCTAGTCACTGCCATTCATGAAGTTGATGGTCATAACCTTTTCAAGGTCAATCGCAAAGTATCAGACCATGCCCTTTCTGATCCCTTTGTTTTGGTTTGTCCAGAACTGACATACTGGTTAGTTCTGCTTTCTCATAGTTATGATTGGTTGTTCCTCTTTGTCACCCTTGTATTCGCAGATACTCTTCAAGCAAATTTCTATCATTATAGCTGTGTTGAAATGTTTGTGTGATAGCAGGTTGATGTTAAAGCCCTTCTGAGGCCTTCTTTGTCTTTGCTTCAGGCGATAAGGTTTCGAGCTCTCATGGAAATGTGGGGTTGTATCCAATGTTCCAAGAGTTTTAGTGTCTGATTGTGTGTCTCATTTGAAATGTTGGTTAGTATGTACTTGACTTCCTTTCCTTCTGTTTTCATAAGAGCCCTAGCATTTATGGCAGGGGGTATCAACAGCAGCTCACAAGCTGGAGCCTTACAGCCTTTTTGACATCAGCGATGTTGGAAGGGAAATGCCTTAAAATAGCCCTTCACTGTGATTGCCATGAAATTAAATATGAGACCTATTGCTACAATCCACAGATGCTTCTAGAAGTCATTCCCAATCTCATGCAAGAACTTCTAGTTATCATTCCCTTTGTGTTGTGCATGTCACTTTGTAGTTGCTGTGTGTATGGTGCTTTCTAGAATAGTTGCCTGATTTGAGAATGTTTTGGGCTCTGGTTTTTGGTATTGTTCTGCAGACAGATCAGGTAGCTGTGCGATTGAAGGCAGTCCAGCTCTTAGGCTGGTTTTTTGCAATACCTGGTTGACATGTAGCACAAGAATACTGGTTGCTCTTCTCAGAGTTTTTGAAGAGGATTGGTAACAAATCTGTGGCGGTTTGCATTGCTGGTGTGAGATGTGCCAAATTGTGTATGGAGGCAAACCCATCTGGCCTGGAGGTGTCAGAAATTCTAGATGTTTGTTCTTACCTTACAAGCTTCCATTCCTCTTGGGTTTACTTTAAAAGAGTGGAATGGCATTGTCAGGTTTGGAGCACATCCTATGGCCATAGCTTGTGCTCTTTGTAGAGTACACATCAATCCTTTCTCATGACCAATAACTGTGACTTTTTATTTGTCATAACTAGTAGTTTGTTGGAATGGGTTGGTAGCCTCTCTTGCAGAGCAGCCGCGGGACTTTGATGACAAAGTGGGGGTGTGGCAAGTTGTGAAGGCTGTTTGTGATCTTCTGAAAGTGAACCTTAATTTGATAGAAGTATATAAAACATATTGCACCAAAGGCATTGATAAGCAGTTTGAGTGGATGCCTAGTAAGATTTTAAGGTTTTTGCTAGTTGCAAAAGTGTTATGGAATAGTACTAATTGAAGAGGGAGCACATTAGTTGCTTTCTAGTTTTTACTTACTGATTAATTTCCTTCATTATTAGTCACAAATGAGTTGCCATGTAGTTTGCACATGGTAATCGGAACAACTCTTGGGACAATTGCAGTGGACCTAATTATCAGACATTAGTTGCAAAACAATGTTTAATTATGGGATCATACTTATTAAATAGTGCTAATAGTAGAAACAGAACAGTTGCCTATTACTTCTTATACAACAAATTTCCAGAGCTCTAGTTGACAAAAGGTGTCTTGTAAAGGGATTGGAGTATTACAATAGTAATCAAACTCAAACATATGAGTTAGTTAAGTAGTTGCCTTCATTCCATTTGCTCTTGTTATACCTTTAGTTACAAACGAGTTGCAACAAATATCAATAGATTTCATTTGTGATATATAGATGAAAAGTCATGTTAACATTATGTTTGATTGTGTATTGTAAAGCTTTATTAAAAAACACATCGTAGATTAGGAAAATGTACAAAGGAATAAAAAATTTTAAAAAGGAGAAGTGACAAGACATCAAGTTGGCTTAAAATAGATGTGAAAATCTCTCCATGTCCATAATCAATCGCCTATGATATGTCAACCATATTTATATGTCAAAAACCAACAGCTTGCAATAGATCAACCATTATAATTGCATTGTAGTTGTTAGAGTCAAATTGCAATAGAGTTGCATTTAGTTGCATGTATCTTTATGCATATATGATAACATGTGTATGATGTAACTTGTGCAATAGCACTTATGTCATATATATATATCTTGAGTTATAAGTGTTTATTGTAAACTCAAAAGTCTAGTTACAAACTCAATTGCAAAACTCCTAATTTTCTCATAGTGTAAATAGGTTTAGAAATCTACTTGTGATCCTTAGTTTGATCATAAATTATGCAATGTAAGTATGTGTGTGACAACTTGTCCTTTGATCCTTAGACTTGCCTCTTGGGTTTTGCATAAATGGCATTGCAATGCCTTTTAATATGATGTTGTACCCAGGCCTTTTAATGTTAAAGTTTGTACTCGTCATTAAACACTAAAGATCACACAAAGAATTCCATAATCTCAAGATTTGTTTTAGGTCACAACTTAAACCAAACAGTTCAAAATTAAAAACCCCATCCCTATGGATCTTTTCAAATTTGCAAGCTTTTATGTGCAATCAATTGTGACCTCTAGAAGCCCATGATCAAACACATTGGCCTTACATTCCAAATCATGCAATTATGTAAATCTATCTTAAAATACACTCTTTACCAAACACTCATTTTCAAATGTATAAGGATTGTCAATATAGATGTGCATGGTAACATTTTGCCTCTACCCCTACCACCAAACAACTTCCACTAAATAAGTGCACATTTTTAGTTTAACAAATGTTTTATGGCAAACCCATGATCACACACAAATGCAAGAGCACAAGTTAAAACTTAAAAAATTGCCAAACAATTTTTTTTCATAATGGGGTCTTCAATGATAGTGTAATCTTTAGATGGTGGTAGGTGTTTTGTCGTCACCTCATCAACCAATCAATGAATTGTTTGGGTGTTTGGTCATGGGTGTGTGTTTTGTGGTAAACATAGCTACCCTAATGACATTGTTGTGACTCTTGTTCTATGTGAAAATTTGCACTATTATGAATTTAAAAATTAAAGAAATGCTAGAAATAATTGATTTTGTGAATTTTTTAATCCCCAAACATTTGAGATGTTTTTAGTGGAGATTACCACATTTTCTTGATTAGGTAATAAAAATAAAGGAGGATTATGTTAGTTTTTATGGATGAAACAATTTTTTTCTCTCCATCTTGTTATTGACGATAGTAATTTTTTACTCCATCTTGTTATAAACAATGACTACTTGGGTTACATCAAAATATTCATTCATTTATTTATTCCACTAAAAAAACTCCTATCTTCTACAAAGGAGAGATGCAAAGAGAGAACCTTTTCATCTATGTTGAAAACCTATTTGACATTTGGTGGGTTTCCAAGGTTCTACCATCAAATTTCAATGTGTTTCAAAGGTTCTATCTTTTGATCCTTCTCATGTGTATGAAGCAACTTTTGTGGCTTCCACAAAAATGATGAAATTGTACAGATTTGTCTCTAGCTTAAACATGACATTCACAACAAATAATCTATGGCACCGATGATTTTTCTTGTGGCAAAATCTCACAAAATTTCAATCTCAAAAATTTAAAAAGGGAATATTATGTTCCAAATTCTCAAATTTTGAAGAAAAAATAAGCCAATTTTTTTAGAGGTTTTTTTTTTTCTTTTTTTCCTTCTAAAAGAGAATTCATTGTCACACATTTCCACACAATTTTTAGTTTTTGGAGAATATTTTTCCCGCAATTTTTCATAAATTGAAAAGATTGTTTACAAACATGTCACCAATTATTGCAAAATCTTATTTTTTAGGATGATCAATGATGATGTTACATTAGAGAATCATCCCTCCCCTCTCCCCCCCCCAACCCAAAAAAAAAAAACAAAACCCCTTAAACCCTAAACCCTAAACCCTAAACTTGAAAATTTATGCCTTGATGATTAAAGATGCTAGTAAAACATTCTTGAGGATTTATTTTCTGGAAACGTGGATTTTATCAAAATCTCAGTAAGAAATATAATTATAAATATAACTAGTACGCGTTTTCCCATTTATAGCGCTATTTTTTTTGCACTTCTAAAGGGACCGTGTCCGTTCAGGAAGCCGTTTAATCAGCACCCAAAATAGGATTTATGTATATATATATATATATATAATTTTATTTTATTTTATTTTTAAAAATTATTTTTGATTTTGATTTTATTTTTTTAAATAATAATTTGGGGAAGGGAGGGGTCAATAATAACTAGTGCAATCCAGCTCCTACCAAAACCATATTAGATCTGCCAAATTTAGCTTAGCTGGTTTCTTTGCAAAGCAAAGAGTTCCCAAGTTTCTGACATGTTCTCCAAAGAGTTCTCAATAGCACCTCACTTTTATCCCATATGCTTTGGCAAATGTTGTCATTCAAATAATAGGACAAATTATATTATATATTATAATACCCTCCATATACCCTACTAGTGCCTTGGCCCAATTTGACACTAATTATATCTTATTTTCAAAAATGTTGAAATTTTCAAAAAAAAATTATTTCTTTCAAATCAAAAATAATAATTGTGAAAAGATAAATAATAGCGCGAATATTTAGGAATATTTCATTTGTTGAAATGAATTTTTCAAATTTAATTAATTAATTAATTATTTGAAACAGAAATGTGTTGAAATTGGCATATAAAACTCACTTGAGTCGAACATGCTAAATTCTAATAATCAACATGTTGCTATAAAGGTGTATTCACACTTGGTGTTAGGGAAAACTCTAAGGTTAAGTCCCTTATACCACCATGCTAGCCATTTAATTAGGACTTAAACCTAGTTGCCATGAAAATTAAATTTTTATGTTAAGCTAACATTCACATAACATTGAGCTATGGCCCATTTAACATTGGGTGCCACCTAGGATGATGCCACCTAGGTTTTCATTTAACACTGACTTAACATCAAGTGTGAATGCATCGTAAGTATTATGGGGGAGTAGCGGCAAAGAGGAACCCAACTAATTTCTTCGGAAGCTTCTTTTGCTAATTTTGGCAATGAAAAACACTCTTGAATGCATTTAAATGATATGCATCCATTTTGCCCAAAATTATGTCCAAATTAGGCTAAGTTCCAAGGGCACACACCTCATTTTTCTAATTTTAAAACAGTGAAAACCAGTCTAAATTTATTTATGCACATCCAATTTTTGCCAGAATGTCCAAGTACGTTGTTAGTACCCTCCGACTCCTCCTCCTCCTCCTCGTACTAGTGCGTTAGTGATGCTTTGTGTGGCTGGCACATGTGCAATGTGCGAGGAATGCGGAACTAATAACTTACTTACAACACCACCACCACCACCAACAACAACAACAACAACGGTTGCACTAGATATCTATCTTCCCACTAATTCAATAAGTGTAGCTAGAGAGGGGGGGAAATTTTAATTAATTAATTAATTAATTAAAATTAAAAATTAAAAAAAAACCACCCATTTTGTGGAATTGTCAATTTGATGGAAAGACAAAAGACATGTTTTGACCCTTTTTTTAAAAGTGTAATTGGGGGCATGTTACACAACAAAAAAAAATTTCCCCCTTCATTGTTTAAGGGTGTGTTTGAAAAATGGAATGCCCGTAGGAGTGGGTAGCATTTCTGGCTTTTGAAATGCAGCCCGGCATTCCATTTTTTTTTAACATGCCACAACCCCCCCACCCCCACCCTACCCCCCTCCCATTTTTTCAAATTTTTTTGGAACAATACCCCACAATTAGATTGTTTGGTAGAGTGTGTAAACAATGTCAAACAACACTAGTCTCGAGGTTGCTCTTTTGCTTGGAGAAACTTCTTACACTTTGACCGGCCATTTTTGGGCAGATCTTCTAGGCTGTCTGGCCGGAGAAAAAAAAATGCAACTCGGGCTGCCAGGTAAGCCTCCCAAATGACCTAGTTAAACATCGTGCAAGTACATTGACTTGTGCAGGTGTATAATTTTTTTCTAAGCTGACCGCTTGGGCAAGAATTGTTTTTCAGTTTGCCCGAGAGTCCTTTACCCATCAATAGGCAATTATTGCTCTGCTCACAAACATGAAACATGGAACATAGTCTTTTGTGATGGGCTTATATTTGTCACAATCCAATGCCCACAAAGACTATCTTTTGGGACAAAGGGATTGGTTAAGGTGTGATCTAAAGCATATTCCTAAATATTGCAACTCATTATGCGACGTCAAGTCTTTGGTGATGCGAGGAGATCTATACATTGAAAGAGATACATTAGCACCACAAATGCCTTAAACCTTTAACTTACAACGCACATTCAAATCGTAAGCACATAAGCAAAAATCAAGCTTAAGTATCGAAGGACATTGGTGCATTGGATCCTTCAACCCAAATTTGTTGAACAACTTAATGATTAGCGAGGGAGATCCTTACGAATTAAACATTTCTCACCAAAACAAGACATCACAACTTTGAAGAGAGAAAACCAAGCTCGTTCCAAAAGTTCAACAACTCATTCGCTGCAGCATTCAAGTGACTACTAAAAGCATGTATAACATACCCAAAAGTATAGAGGGTGAGCTTCAAAGGTTCATACAAATTTTTGTTTGTGGTGTATCATGGCTAAGGCTTAAAGTAAAAGAGAAAGACATAGATGTGAAAGTAAAGGACTCGTTTGATGAATGCAAAATTGAGTACATAAACAAAGCTTATAACAAATAAATTCAGCAAGTATGTTTACTATTGCTAAATACAACAATTTGAAGTTGTCCCATAAGTTGTAATTTGAATGCAAGTAGAATGTTGAATTGTAAACTCAATGTGCTACATAATATAAAAGCTATCTATACACAAGCACAACTTGCACATAAACAACATATGAATTTTTTTGGAATATCATTTTGATTAATATATAATAAAAGAACAATGTGTTCTTAAGTTGATTCTTAATTTAACTAATTTTTTTTAATTTTTGGGAGGATTATAAGAAGTGCGGCATACTACTTTGTGGGGTCTAATTGGGAACCACCCACTTGTTGAAGGTTAGGGCTAGGAAAACCAAGTTAACAAGATGTTGAATGCACCTTATAGGGAAAAAAATGGCTTGTTGGATGAGCTAGTTATAGACCAAGATGATGTCCATCCACCTTGCAAGAGAAAAAAACTTGTTGGATCAATTAGATATAATTATAGATAAGGAGAATTTATGTCTTCAACTTACATAAAAACCAAGGAATTTTTTTACAAGAATGAACAATACCCTTATTGCAAAGGTGAAAAACACATGGATAGATGAATAATTGAAAGAGGCCATGGATGCAATGGAAAGAGGGGTAACCTTGAAGAAGGTTAATAAACATGGGGACAACCTTTTCATGTCACTTTCTAACCATTTAAATGGCAAGACCAGAAATTAAAAATCTAACTCAACATGTGTGCTAATAATTGAATAGGGGTCAAATTCTTATTGCTTGGATTTTAAGCATGTAACAATGTGGATTGTCTATAACATTATAGTAGCTAAAATTGAAGGTGGCAATTCATTTATTGAAATTTAGCCTTCACCATTGGTGTACCTACAAATTCATGGTGTTTTCGATTTAAGGCAAACATCCAAAATTCACAACGTGTCTTGCAAAAATGTCTTGATATATACAAAGCACTGGGACTAACCAATGAATCATGCAAATCTTTCTAGCAAAAGCTACAAGCATTATACATTCAACATACATATAATTCAAACTGCATCCAAAATTTTAATGAAACAGATTTCATGCAACATGATAATCAGTGATAAGATGGGTTCATAACAAGTTTACATCGCCATTCCAAAGTCTAGGGAATGGTTTAGTGTAATCTATGATGTGGGTGGGTTTGATTAGCAAGGAAAAAGGAAAATGTAGGTGGGCATGGGTTCAACAGGAGTTGAAACAAAGAAAGAGTTTATCAAAGAAAAATATTTAGAAAGAAAACACATAGGTTTGTTTGAAAGAGACTTGATAAAAAAAAAATTGGAATTTGGTTCAACTTGTGCAACCAAAAGATAGTTCAATTGTGCATGGGTTCAACTAGCAAGGAGAAAAGAAGGTGGGTTAAGGTTTGACTACAATTAAAAGAGAACTAGATATTGAAGATTGAAAAGTGGGCTTAGGTTTGATTACAACTATGAAAGAGAGAAAATATGGGTTGAAATTCAACTTGCAACAAAAGAAAACCAATCACCAAACCATGGCACAATGATAGGGAGAAAATTTTATTAAAAGCAATGAAGAGCAACACTAAAAACATCATCAAGATTAACAAAGACTGTCATGGAGAATTTCACAAAGAGCAATGAGATTTCGCCATCAACTATGCCCAATGAAACTTGCATGTACTTATCAATACAAAAACCAAAAGGAGGAGAGTTAAAGGATTAGGGAGTTTTTTTTGAAATTTTCATTATAATTTGAGGTAATAACACACATGCCATTCAACCAAAATAATGGGTGGTGCCTCTAGCTTGTTTAGGACTTTAGGTTTAAATAAACAAACTTTCACCCATCATTAAAGATCTCAAAGAATGTTTGAATTTTTTTTATCGTGCCCATTGATGTATTGTGAACAAATAATTCTACAAGTTTCACATTTGTCTAGTTTGTTCAAAGGTCAAATCTTATCCAAATGTCAAATGTACATTGTTTGTTCATGGGTTGCAAGGTGTTTGCTCATGAACACGACAAATGTTTGTTTGAAGTTTTTTCCAATTCAAAAAGGTCCCTACTTTGGAGGCCTATATCTTACCCAATTTTAAATCAAAATAGGTGATTTCAATGGCAATGTTGTGCCTCAAATGGTTACAACTCTTGTTGGGTCTCCAAGACCAAATGAATTGGAGGTTTGGTTGCAAAAAGCACTAAACCTTTATGTGTTTTCCCATTGGCCTCTCTATCCTGCATTTTTGTAAGATGCTCACCCCCCACCCCATCTTGCATCTAATTCTTACAAATTGTAAACTATTGGTTTTGATAAAAAAGGTACATAGGAGAAGGGCTCCAAAGGGGTCTATTTTCCTATACCACTAACATCATCACATATAGAAAAATGGAAAATTAAACCCTACAAAGGTCAAAGGGAAATGAAAAGTATTAGAAATTTGTTCACATACAATTCTTTGTGATTCCAATAGTACTTGGCTAGATTTTTTTTGGAAATGGAAAACACTTTAAATCTAGGAATATAGACTCTTTTAAAAGAGGAAGTAGCTTACACCTACTTAATAGGCTAGAATGTGCCTTTTATACTTACAAAGTAGGTGTAAGTTGTTTCTTGTGCATGCAAAGTAGATGTATGCTAGCCTATTTCATGCCTCATATTTTATGTTAGGGAAAGCCCTATTGCAAGGCATTTTGTATTGAACCTCAAGCTCTACTCTTGGTTCCTAGGGTGTAATGCCTTGACACCAAGGCTTTACCCTACGTGGAAAACACAGGCATAATTTTGTTTTAGTGCATATGAAGGGTATGCCATGGAGTGGAATTGTCCTCTGCAAATAGGAGGGCATTTTCAAAAATGAAAGGTTCACTCCATGGGGCGTTTCAATTTTTGAAATGCCCCATCAAGTTTTTCTCTTTTTTTTCCTCCCATGATACCCACTAAGTATCACAAGTAAATGACGAAATGTTTTTAATGTCCTTGTGTTTTACACAAGGTTTTACATAGAGCAAGCCATTCCCAAAATAAACACCCCTTGATTCCATTTCAAAAATGGGCACATATTTCAAGAATGCCCCACACCTCAAACATTACCTTACACCTACCTTACATCAAGTATGTATGGAGGTGTTTTCTTTTGGATGTTTGACAATTTACATGCAACAATTTTCATGATTCTTTGAGATAGGAACATTTTATTTAATTCTTTCTTTTTTAAAAAATGTTATCTCAATCGCCTTGTATTTTTATTTTCAATAATTTTGTGATGGCCTTTGATTGGTATGAAAAGAAAGAACCTTGCTAAAGAACATCATTTTTTTCAATTTTGTGAAGTAAGTGGATTGGTGATCATCCACAAGAAGACTTAGTCAAATTTGGCTACAGGTGAACAAGGAAAAAATAATTTTTTTGAAACCTCAATATATTTTTGGAACATGCTAGAAATTATTATCTAAATTTTGGAAATTTCAAAAAAACAAATCCTAAAAACATGCCGACTTTGGCCCAAAAAATCTTTTGTATGAGTAGCAGCCTTTTTTTTTCCACCACTACAAAAAAATAAAAATGTTAATTTTTTTTGTTTTATGTACTTAAAGTTACTCTTAAAGCCATATTGATGATTGATGAACAACAATAAAAGCTCACACGACAATGGATAGGTATATATTACTTGGGAAAAAAATACTAAAAATTATGTTTGAAATTGAATTGAATGTTTGATCAGTAATGAACATCATTTAAATATTTAGTGATGGTTGTGGAGGGGAGGTAATAAGGGGGGGTTTCCTTTAGAGCTAGGTTGCCAACTTAGTGTTTTTGTGTAGGGTAAAACCCATGGGTGGGGGACATTCCCAAAATGTGAGGCTAGATTCAACTATCACTTCATCCTAGGCCCCTTATTTTGAGAATGCCCCCACCTTAGGACTTTACCCTACACCAAATTTTTGTGGAATTGTTGACCTAGAGGAGGCAATTAAATTATAGGTAATTTCTGCCAGGAGAGGAAAAGTTCAAGACAATTTTTTTTTTGGCAAAATGGTGCTAGATTTCACCCTTCGAAAGGGTTCTACAATGACCCAAGTAAGCAAATTGAGGGGGGGGTTTGCCAAACAAGGCTCTATTAGCGGTTAGATATTGTTGGTTTGCACTTACTATTAAACTCCATTCTGCCACATCCACCGTTGATTTTGCGATGGTTTTGATTGGCTCATCGCTTAAACCCTAATCTTCACACTTCATGCATTAGGTTAGGAAGCCAAGTTGCATCACATAACTTTGCGATGGTGCTTCAATCCACAATCTAAGGTGCAAATTGTTCACCAATTTGTTTGTTGAACTACAACATTCAAATCATCAAATTTGTACCCAACGTAGGGATTCATCACCTAGTTTAATGAAAGGGGGGGAATGGTTGGATGAATGGGTTGTTTAATCATAAGCGCCATTCTAACTTTGAGTGTGTAGTTTGCTTGGAGTTGTTGCAGCATGCTTATTGAAGATTGGTTAGAGGCACAATCTGGAAGTTGGAAATAACAACAATAATGGCAACAGAGATTGTGCAACCAATAGTTTACAAGCAAGTTTTTCAAATCACAAATGTCAAGTGAGTGGGTGCAAGACCTACCTTGCAAATTGCATGATGTTTAATTGGGAAATTTCAATTTTGGAACTTTGGAACATTTTTTTTTCAATATAAACGATCAATGTATCTTTTTTGTGTTTGTGTCTATCATTTTCCTAAGGGGGCTCAATGTGTCAATCAATCAATGTCTATTGATTTCTCAAGATCGTTATTTGTGTCAATTTGTTTGTGTTTGTTGATGTTTTCAGGTTACTAAATCTTTCTTTGTCTCTATTTGTTGATCTTTCAAGGGAGCTTAATCATTGTGTCTTTTTTGCATGTCAATCTTTGAAGGGGGTTTAGTGCATCTCATTGTTTGTGTATGTCCATTTTTTAGATGTTTCTCAAAATTGTTCAATCTATTTGTGTCTATGTCTATCCATTTTTCAAGTTTAGTGTGTTTGAAACCCAAACTTCTCAATGTCAGAAGGGTTACGTGCATTTTTCAACTCTAGCAAAAACCCACACCTTACATCTCCTTTGTTGCTAATTTCAGATTCAACCATGTTTAGCCCATCATACACTTCCTCAAGTGGGTCAAAATCACCTCTTGAAAGGGCTTGGAGTCCTTTATCTTCCATAAGTCCTAGGGGTTGTTCAAGTCCAAATTGTGATGTTCAAGGTCTTCCTATGTTCGTTGTTGATCACATTTCTTCTCCTAGTCCTAGATTGGTATGCTTGATCCCACTATTATTATTTTTTCTACTACTTTTGATCCTTCTATTCCTTTTTTTTTCCCTACTACTATTGGGTTTCAAGATTTTCAAGACCATGAGCCATATCCTCCTATTGTGATATGTTTGATTCTCAATCTCACCCACCTCGTGAAAAGAAAAATCCCACTAAGGGAAAAGTAGGGAAAAAATCATATGATAACACTAAGAAGTTCCAAACTAAATGGGCAACCAAAATGCCATGGGCAAGCATTATGTCTCAAGATGGATTGATTAACTTAGTGAAGTGCAGAGTCCAATCTTTGATTGAGAGGAAAAAAAAACCATGGGCTATAAATGGGATACATTGACCAAACATCAAAGCTGCCACATTGCTCAACATGATATGCTTAATCTAGGGTAAAAAAAAGGGCAAGAATACACCGCCAAAGATTATGCACACATGAAAAATTACAAATGGTATATGCAAAGAGGTTCAAAGTCAATCTTGGCACAAATGAATATACATGTGGTGGAAAGGAATCGAAAAATTATTAAAATGAAATCTTTGTTTCATATTTTGTTTCATAGTCGTTTAATGTTGGAGTATGAGTCCTTGTATGAGTTCTTCAAGAGTTTGAATGTCCCAAATAACCCTTCAATGCATTGGTTTGACAACAATGGTTAAACTCTTGTTGAATTCATGCATATTTAAATATGGAAGGCCATTGTCAAGGCCATCCAAACTACTAGGTTCATAGCAATTTTCATGTGATGAGGTTACCATGACAAATAATGGTTTATGGATTTGTCTTCATGCATATGTGGTTTAGTCTTAGGTTAGAATTCCTATTCAATTTCAAGTGGAATGAGTTGTGGATGGGTTGGGTAACAATAATCTTATTGAGATTATAACGGTGGCATTGATGAAATGTGGAGGACTAACAAGGGAAGAGGTGGCCAAAAAAATAGTTATGCTTTGGTGTAGATGGGGCTTCTATTTTTTTTTTTGGGGGGGGGATTATGTCACAAAGCAAACAAAGGATGTTTGGGCAACATTCAATGGGTGTCCATTGTGTGGCTCACCGGACTAACCTTGCAATTTAGTCGTTGTCTAATTTGACTTTGTTAACTCAATTGGAAGTGTTCATGGGAAATCTACATTCATATTTCTCACCTTCCAAAGCGACATTTGGAGTTTCAAAAACTTGTTGTTACCATGGAAACCAAGGGTAACAAGATACTCAAGAATGTTAAAACATGTTCAATGTCCATGCTTAATCCATTGAAAAGGATCATGGCTGAATACAAGCCATTGCTTGTAATCATGCAAGCTAATCAAATTTTTACACAAATGGCCAAGGTGAATGTAATTAAAATTTCCATTTTTTCTAGTATTTTATGTGAATATGCATTCTGATTTTTTTTCTAACTTTTTTGTTTATTTCTCTTGTGAATCTTATGAGTGGATTTGTTGCTTATGGGTGGAGGAATGTTGCTGCATAATTGGTTTTGTTACGAACAACTAGTAACAAAAAATTCAAGTTACAAGATTTTATGCTATTAAATTATGGTGTAATTTATAAGGTAGTTCAAAAAGTATTGAAGTTGGTGTTTTGGTCAAAAGTTTAAATGGACTATAATGAATTGTAAGACAAATTTTGCAAGGGGTTTTATTGCTAAGTTTTTAAAACATTGGTGACTAGAGGTATTAGGGTTGGACAATGGTAAATTATTCAAACTATTATAATGGGATTACCATTTTCCCCAAGCTTGATGTGAGACAATTTCAATGGCAATGGGCATAATTTCATTTGATCAATTCTTCTCATTCTATCATTTAGATAATTTATCTTCTAGAAACCAATGATTTGCAGTTTCATTAAATGGTGTTGTTGTAAATTTAATTTTTACAACATGATTATTCAAATCCTTCTCTAATTTAATCTAGATTTTTAAGTTTAATTGTGGCAATTTAACTTGTGAATGAATGAGAAGCTTTAGCCTTGTTTGGTTTATTTATTTGCACGTTGTATTTCTGTACCGAATTCCATTTTGAAACAATTTGCATAATTCTTGTTTGAGATAAGACCTTGTTTGAAGCTTATGGCATCTAAGAGACATTATCTATGTGAATGATCTATAGTTCATGTTTAAAAGTTAATGATGTCCGAAGTTGAATATGCTTGGATTTCTTATGTTTATTTGTATAGAATTTTAGACTCCAAATGTCATGAACTAGAATATGCAGCTCCAAAATTTGATGGAGTTTGTTTTTTTTATGTAAGTCCAAAATCTGTTGTAATTTATGAATGTTTGGAATTTGGATTGCATTAATCTATTTACTTTTCTAATATTTCAATTTGATGGAATTTTTTGCTTTGGTACAAGTCAATTTGACCTTTTTCATGGACATGCACCTTCTCATCGGACTTGCTATTATGCTCCCATTGATGGAAGCAATTGGTTCTTTTTTGAAGTTTACGTAAAGGTGATATGTTTTTATATCAGATTCATTGCAGCAATAAAGGTGTGCTAGGGTTAGTTATATGAATTATACTGTGATAACAACATAACTTTCAATGGTGATGAATTTTGGTCATTGAATGGTTTGATGGTATGTGACCATAGGCACATCCACATGAAATGGGTCACAAATTATAACAATGATTCCATAGAGCACCTTGCTTTCTTACTAAATGGAGAGAAAATATGGACACATTGGGGTGCCATATGTTCAAAAATAGGTGCAATTCTCCCAATGACATAGGTTGCCTTCACTCATGTTCTCTAGCTTGTAAAAGCTAAATGTAAACGTAAGGTTCTAATTTAGAAGTCTTCCTCAAGAATATGGTCTATCGTGAATTCAAAAATTGTTTTAATTCCATTAGTTCTAAAATCATTCTTTTTACTCTATTAGGATTGACTAGATAGGAATATAATTTTAAATTTAAGTAAACTTTGAAGTTTTGCAAAAAAATTGGTGTGGGTTGAGGTTGGAAATGGTAGAGGCAATTGTTGGGTTGATTGAAGAACTTGATGCTCAATTTCTTGAGCAAAAAAATTAGATGCCATGGGAATTTTTTATCCCAGATATTGGTTGTAGGCATATGCAGACATGACATTTCCTCAACATTTGGAGGTGTTGAAGGATTTTTATGGTAATGAATGCACATATGAAATTCAAACAAATGACAAATCTACTTCAATGGTACTTGCTCTTCTTTCAAGTTGGGATTTAAATGCACAACAAGGATTCTTCAAACTTACCATGAAATCAAATACCTTTCAAGTGATGGCAGAAGTGATGGCATTGGCAATTAACAAGGTGAATCCACAAAATGTGAATCCCTTCACTTGTTTTTGGAAAGTGATCAATGTTTTTCACCTCTTGTTTGATACCTTTCCAAAGTATCTAAAGTTAGCTAAGATTGTTATGACGCATGTTTTGGGATATGTTGAAGATGAACGATGCTTTAGTTTTGTTTCATTTCTGAAAAGCAAATTGCGGAATCACTTAAATCCACATTTGTAGACAATTGTTGCTAAGTATGCACAACGATTTTTCACATTGGACACATTTCCTTATGCAACAACATTTGAGAGTTGGGCAAATGTTATGATAGCTACCGGTCGGGGTCAATATGAATAAGTTTATTAATACTTCTTTTGTTCATGGTTTCCATGGCTACAACAAGTTTTGGATGCAACTATATTTGGTATGGGTGCTATTCTGCACTCTACAGGTCATGCTTTTCAATAGATAATTAGGACCTAAGCAATTTAAGTAACCAGAATACAATTAGCAAGTATAAATAATGGGTGCCAGTAGGAGCACTGAACTTAAAAAAAAGTCGCCCAAAGCCACTTTGAATATACTGGTTATAGCTATTTTTAGTGTTCCAAAAAATTGCAATTTTCGCCACTTCTACATCCATACTTTGGTTGTTGTTGTCACCTGTGCCATAAGGCAAAAACAATAAAAAAAAAATCGCTAGTTCAAAGTCGTTCCAGAGTTGAAAATCCATCAAAGGACACACACCTTGTGTTCACCTTGACAAATGTTTGCTTATATTGAAATCTTCATGAATAAAAATCACTTCTGAGTGGGCACACACCAAGTTAAGAGCTTGTTGGGTGTAGTGTGATAGGGTCACACTTATCATATCTTGTTTTGTCTCTTTTAGACAAATGAGTGAGATATGGGTGATGCCTAAACCCATTTGGGTCCACGACCATCCACATTTTGGGAGTGTAATGGACACACAAGCTTCTTAATGTCCATTACACACCCAGAATGTGCATAATTCACAGGCACAAATGTGTGTGTGTAGCAACTTACCCCATGGTTGTGCACATTAGTATTGCCAATATGTACAAGAATTTTCTTTCGTGCCAATTGATTTTTCAATAAATATTTTGCTTGCATGAACACAAAAAATGTTGTGCTTGACCAAAACAACACAACTCGACATGTACCTAGAATTGATCTAAAATGTCATGCCATGGGTGGTGGAATCATTTGGGTTTTCATCTTCAACCCACCCACCTTCTCATCACCATAACCTTTTTGCCTAACAAATTCTACAACCCTCCTACTAGCTAGCACACAAATTATGTCAAGCGAATTCATTCCTCATTTACAAAAGCAACAACCCAAAACTACTTCATTCTCACAAGGGAAAAAAAGGTGGGCACAATAGTTGTTGGTCACCAAAGTATTGCACTTGTATGAATGGTGCTAGACTTGCACATGGCATAGGAGAATACAACTAGTGCTAGCAACTTGACCGAATTTTGAAGAGGGTTTTTTTTTGCTAGGGATCTTATTTCTTGTGGAAAAATGAATGTTAAAATTTGATATTTTCTTTACAAAACATGCAAAGCTCCATTAGACTCGGTTTGAGTTCTAGTTCTAGGTAACCTAGTCCAATCCAAAACCCAGAGTTAACTGCTAGTTAACTCTTGATTCTAGACCATTCCCCTTCCTCCTTCCCCCCCCCCCAACCCATTCCCCAAACCCCAAAAAAAATAGTTTTCAAAAATTCTGATTCTGGTTCTAGAACCGAGTACAAGTTCTAGTTCCAATTCCAAAACCAGATCCCATTATAAAACACCATCCATATCGATTTCTCAAGTAACCGAAAACCGAAACCAACCTACAATTCTAACCGACATGCCAAACCAAGTACCCACCCAACACACGGGTGGGTCTCGATATAACCATTTTTGCTAGAAGACGGAAAGTTAAAGATCAAATGGAAGCTAAGGTCAAGTAGAAGTTCAAATAATAATAATAATTTTACTATATTATAATGAAGATCAATATAATAAGGATATGGGTATGTACTGATTCATGACATATGGTTTTAGGGAAATTTTTTTTCATTTTTTGTTGTTGGGTGGGGTGGGGTGGGGTTGGGGGGGGGGGGGGGGCGGGGCCGAGGGCCCGTTGGCGCCGTGGGGGAGAAACGACTTATAAAAAAAAAAAAAAAAAAAAAAGAAAAACACAGCCACAAAACA
>Ga0116227_10007082_pt1 | contig 22159 bp, 19 predicted proteins | sample S1TSphgellanicum_FD_89693 | JGI IMG/M metagenome (GOLD analysis project Ga0116227, IMG submission 89693) | Host-associated microbial communities from peat moss isolated from Minnesota, USA - S1T2_Fb - Sphagnum magellanicum MG | ecosystem: Host-associated > Plants > Peat moss > Unclassified...
AAAAAAAAAAAAAAAAACTACCTACTTACTAACAACCCACTTACAAAGCAGGTTGTTAGTAGGTAGGTAGTAAAAAACAGCCCTTATCTATGTATAAACCATCTACTTACCTAGTGGTTATCTATTTTCCTACCTATCTATCTACCTTTATATGAAACCTTGTCTTACAGAATTGGTTACCAAGGTGAAACCAAATATTAACTCAGTGGAGGTTTATTCACAACTGAGTAATAACAGGCATCCAGTGGATGGTGCCTTGGTGGGTGGTGGTTCACCGTGGCCCATGCCTGCCTTCACTATTCACGATAATCAGTGCACTCAAGCTGGTTATCACATTAACTAGCCCTTTTGAGAATTGAGATGCCCTCTTTTCATCCATGCTGAGAGAGAGAGAGAGAGAGAGAGAATGAAGTATTCATCCAAGAAACAAGGTTCATGGAATCATACTGAGGGTGGTTAACTTGTGTTAACTAGTAGGGTTGTTAATGAAACAAAGGTCAAAGGTTATGGGTGGTAACTTGTTACCTTGCAGCCAATCATAACCTCGAGATTCTCATGCACACGAGATGGCTGCATATTCCACTCTGAGTGTGTAGAGGGGGGAGGGGGGAGGAAGAGAGGGATAGAGCAAGAAAAAGAGAATGGGACTTCACTAAAATTGTTCTGGTCACATGAGACTAAAATTATACAGTCTAAAATGGACTTTCCTTTAGATTTCAAAAATTAATGGATAAGTTTTTCAAATGGTTTGCACATTCCATGCAAAAAATTCAATCAGGTTTTGTGAATTCCATGCAGTGTTGTTGTTTTGCTTCTTTTTTCTTTGTTTTGGTTAAGAAAATTGCAGTTTTTCTGAGAGTTTTTTTCCCCTTTTTCTTGGGCATTTATTTATATATTTTTTGACAAGAGTACATACTTTTTCTCTGAAAAGATTTATATCATGTATATATACAATGTGACAATAATGGTACAGGTAGAGAGACTTCAGAGTTTGGGTGGAAAGTTTTGTCTTTTGTTTTTTTTTTTCTTGAAAGGAAAAAAAAAGGCATTATTCCAAGGAGTCTGGAAATGGTGGAAAGTTTTTGTTTACAAAACCTGTCTGAATTGTGTGATAATAATGTAAAGCACAATTGTCGTGCAAAAGTGTCCAAAAAGAATGAAATAGAAAGCAGATCACAGTTCTAAACCACAAAAGCATGAGCCAACCCACACACAAGGTTTCAAATTGCAGTTTCTATTACCCCCAAAAAAGAGACAATTGTGGGTATTATTGGTGTTTGTAGTGACTTAACAGTACACCCAGTCCCAGCAAAACCCCAATTCTTTTGGGGATTTACCAGGGAGGTTTGAACCAGCTTAGGGTGGGTATTAGAAATTGACCAAACCCCATTGGGTATCAGGCCGAGTATCAAAGTTGATAATCCTGGGCATGAAAAAACCAAATACCTTGTTATTATATATAACCAAGCTTCTCAAAAAAAATAAAATTTGGTGACAAAGTCAAATAATTGCCTAGAAAACTGCTAGGTCTTTGCTGCTTCTTTCATGAAGCCAGGAAGTTATTCGATTTTGAAATTATTCAAATACCCAGAATTAGTGGGTATAGAACGTCAAATACCCACCCCACACTCGTTTGAAGAACCAATGTTGGCTAGGTTAGTAGGGGTCTTTAGAGGAGTCTAACGCTTTTTATATATATAACAGATGATGGTTCTGGCTTTGAGAAACAAAATTCTAAAACATTAAAACACATTGGTTCCAAGGCTGGGCCCTGGGCTTGCCTGTTGAAAGAGCATCTTCCTCAAATTTTGAGTGACCTTTCCTTTTCTTGCCTTGGGTAGCCAAAACAAATTCCTACTTGTGTTATGTACCTGGTGGGTTGCTAATGGAGGGAAGGTCAGACGAACCATTCCCTGTCAATTGTGTACCCAATCAGCTACTCGGAAATAACTTAAAATCCAAGTAAGTTACGTCCCAAAAAAACCCGTTGGTTCAACTTGGCATATTGCTACCTTCCCCCCCACCCACACCCTTCGGCCCCTCCCCGCAATCCCCAAATGAATGATTAAATGCTAAGGAGATCTTGAAGTTTGAAAGTAGATTTTGTTTCTTCCAACAATGAGCGCCACAAATGTCACTCCAGGCAAGGTCATTACTACCGCTCATGTCTCCATAACTGTCAAACTACCTAAACCTTGGTTTAGTTATGTTTATAGGTTTTACACACCACACCCATCACCCTCCCCTCCCTCTACCCCCATCAAAGCTCTTTCTCTCTTTCTCTCTCTCTCCCTCCATTGTTTTGGGAGAGTGTTGGAGCTTTGTTTGGATGCGTCTTGTTCCTGAAGAAGAGAAATTACACAGTTCAATTCAATTTTGAACTGTTAGTTCTCTCAAGATATAACTTAGAAAACAACTTCAGTAATGATCTCTTTCTACAGTTCAAAATTAACAAACTCAATTATAATGATCCCTTTCTACCATTTCCATTGGTCCTCTAAAATTGCCACACACGTACCAAATATTATCTACATGTTTAACTATTAGTTCACTCAAGATAAATAAGGAAATAAAATTCAATCCAGCAATTTCATTGGCCACAACACTGTTTCTGCACACCTACACACAAACCTATTGAACGGCCTCTGTATATTAATATTAACACACTAGGCATAGGATATAACCCTTGTCTGTAACCAGATAGGGTTAGGATAGAGAGGCCAGTCATAGTACACTTAAGGTGGGGTTTCTCACCGTTTTGGCAGGAGGGCCCATTGTTTATGGTGTCCAAAGAATAGATGGAGCCCCCCTTTATGTGCATCTATGGCACTAAAAATCAGCAAAAATGGACTAGAGGCAAAAAAAAGTTATAGCCCCCCAAAGTAGGGGGGTGGGGGGGGGGGGTCATTTTTATAGAAAATTCTCAATCGAATAACTCACAATCTATTTCTGAACTCCTCAAAAGGAGTTGTTGCCTTTAGAGTTACAATATGATTTAAAGCTTAAGATGGTGATTTCAGAGCAGTTTAAATTGGATCAATTTGAACAAAAAAAAAAATGAGAAAATTATGCACTGATGAAGTAGGAAGGGTCAAAATAAAGAAAAATAAAATCACGCCTTGTAATTCGAAAAAACACATATTTTTTTACTGCTCTTTTTGGGCTGCTCCTTTGGCTTTGCATTTCAAAGATGATTTGTAAAGCTTGGGAAGGCACTCCTATAACATTTTAAATCACTCAAAATGGAGAAAAATTGAGAAAGATCTGCCAAAGTGTTCAACAGGCCGGTTTACCCTAATTAAATTTACAAAAGAGAGTAGATATTTAAGTTGCCAACTGCCCAGGAGTAATTCACCCTTCTTAGAAACCCCTCCCTAATTGTACCCCCCAATTGGTGGGTGTACCCATTACTACCAAGTAGTCAAAAGAATGATACAAACCACAATGTCAATGCAAGGCATAATAATGTCATATGCTTCCCAAGTTACAAACCAGAGTCCCAGTGGTTTTTTATTAATGAATTTTCTTAATGTAGCCCAAGTGGCGATCACCCATACGAAGATGTAGAAAAAAATGGCAACCATCCCTATGAAGATTGAGCCAAATCTGGCTATTAAGCCTAGGATATGAAGTACAAATTTTTAATCAAGCTTCTATATTTGTGGCTACACACATACTCAACACCAAATATAGAAATCAGGTAATTTTTACTTTTTTTTTTTTCCCGCTCACTTTCAGCAAATTCATTTTATGTCGGAATTATATATATAATTTTATTTAATAAAAAATTTAGTGTGAAAACCCGATCAATAATATATGTGATTCCTCCTTGTCAACCTTTTGAAATATACTTACCGTGTGGACCCTAACCCACACTCGTCCAATTCAAAGCTAATCCGCATATTTCATTCAAAGAGCCCAAAGTTTGGGTAGTTTGTGTGCATGCTTTTTCTCTCTATCAAGATTTCTCCCACCTATGGTCCCCAAAGGACTCAAAAAATTTATTTTAATAAAAAAATGATAATAATAATATCTATCTTTTGAGTCCTTTCCTCAAGAGAGAGTGAGGTATATTGTGAAGGTAAACTTCCCAATATGCCAATTGATTCAAGAGTGTGATTGGTCAACTATGGTTTGATGGATGAGAGTCATCCACGAGGACACTTCTGTGTACGGATAATGCCAGTGGGATGGGGGAAATGAAGTGAATTTTTCATTTGCTAGGTCGTTAAACTCTTAGGCCAAGTTTGACAGGCCAGGATTCACGGCACCTCGATTTGAGGCCACGCAATTTGGACCCAAACAGTAACTTCAAAAGTCGACCCAAACGCGGCATTTGCACCGACCCTTCAAATTTGAAACCCAACAGGGATCTTGTCACCTGGATTTGACATACCTATCCGACGTCCTGAAAGGGGTTTCTCAGTCGTTAAGTCCGGACTTGGTACCTGGACGAGGGCCCAAGATGGCACGAGCATATTTAATAATAAAATGCACCTCCGCGTGAAGAAGATTCAGAAAGAACTCCGTTTCTTTAACGTAGCAAGACCAAAAGTGGTCGGAGCTCAGACGACTTCATCCTTTCTTTTCTTTCATTTCGATTTCTTTCAATTTTCTTTCTTTCTTTCTCTCTATCTCGACCAAAGAAAAAAGTTTTGAAGAAAATTTCATTCCAAGTCCCGAAACATCAGCCCCAAAAAAGGCGGGGGGAAAAAAAAATTCTCTTGCAAACATATAAGTTACAACTTACATTGTGTAATATTTAGGGCGTAATAAATAAATAAATAAACCTGCTACCCCAAACTTTATTTGCCAGAACAAATTACTACAGGTTAGTATGAAGAGGTGGAAAGTTTACAGAGGGAAAATAAAAATTTAAAAAAAAGTAAAAAAAAAAAAAAATCGTTTCTCACCTTTTCTTTTTCACTTTAAAAGACCCAACACTTTTTCCCCTTTACTAGGACCCAAGACAGGCTAACCTACCTCATTTGCAGGGTAGGTAGTAGGCACATACATACCTACCTGCCTAAAGGGCAGATAAAGGAAGGTAGGTAGATAGCTGACCTATAACTTTGACAAGTGGAATTGTACCGTATATCAAGAAGATCTAATTCAAGACCTGATTCAAGCAAGACGTGATTCAAGACGTGGTTCAAGACCTGCCTTTGCTGCCATCTCCAAAAGTCAGCTCCCAGTCAGAGAGACAAACAAAACACTCTGAGAGAGAGAGAGAGAGAGAGAGAGAGAGAGAGAGAGTTTTTGGCTGGCGGTTTGGTTCTTAAAGGATCTGCCGCCGAATGCAGTTTTGGAGCTCAGGATTTCTTCCACCATCATCATCATCATCATCTTGCAGCAGCAGCAGCTACACTGCATCCTATTGTGTTTGTTTGTTGTTATTGCTATTGTGGATTTTTTTGGTTTTTTTTAAAGGAAAATAATTTAGGTGCTTCTCTTTCTTTAGAGAGCTCAAGTCTAGCCTTTTTTTTGGACTCTGCTGAGCTTTCCATAACTTTGTGTGCTGTTCTTGTGTTTTTTTACTGTTGTTAGTTGATGTGGCTTTAGTGTTCTAGGGACTTGCTTTTTTTTTTTCCCCCTTTTGTCTTTCTTCTTTTTTTGCTTTGCTTTGCTTTGCTTTACACAAAAAGAATGTGGAGGTTGTGGATGAGACTCACTCAGTTGAATAATTTTTTGTTTTGTTTTAGGGGTGCGTGTGTGCCCATGCGCGCGCGCTTTGGGTTGTTGGGTCTTTGTTTATCTGCTGCTTTCTTACCCGGGTATGTCTTGCATTCTCATGTAATTGGGAGGGAATAGAGAATTGGGAAGTTTTTAGCAAGTTGCTTGCTTGTGGTGTTGTTGAGGTCGAAGGGATTCTGGCCTTTGTTGAGGTGGAAAGAAGGAAAAACGTGTTTTGTGGTTTTTGTTTCGGTGGAGAGAGAGAGAGAGAGAGAGAGAGAGAGAGAGAGAGCGCTCGGGCTGGGAGCTGCTTGATGGTGAACTGGGACTTCATAAATGCACCAGCATTGTTGCAGCAGTAACCTGTGGAACGACAAATATTATCAGTGGACGTGCCGGCTTCTTTGCGTTTCCGGAGGTCCTGTAAGTTCAAGGACTTCAGCAATTTGCAACTCTGGAGCTTCTTGAAGGACTTCTTCCGCTCACGGGGGTTATGATGGGGGGCCTTGAGAATGACCTCGACAGGTTGATAAGATCATCAGCAGGTGGGAAGGATCATGTGCCAGGAGTTTCGCAGCATCACCATCAAGTAGCTCAACTCTCGGCCTGTGAGGATGTTGCCGCCGCCAGCTTCATGATGCTACAGCAGCAGCAGCAGCAGCAGGGACTTGCGAGCTTTACAGACGAGTTTCTTCTTAATCAGCTGCTAGCAGTGCCTAGTTCTCCCACCACGACTCCATGGCACAACCTCCTCATCTCAATGAACAATGATCCATTCTCTGGATCCGCGCCTTTTGCAACTTCTTCCAATGGAAGTCTCTTCTTGCAGCAGCTGCCAAAAGACTTGTTATACTCCGACCACCCCATTACCGACTTCCAAACCTCCTCCTCCTCCTGTGTGTGGGGAGGATTTCAAGCTGGGGAGAATCACAACAACATACCCAAAATTGGTAACTTTGACGCCGCTGCAATCCACGAGCAGCTTCTCAATACTACTACACCCAAGATGATCTCCTCCAGCGTCGTCGCCAGCAGCGCAAGAAGAAATCATCAGCTTCCGGGGCATCATCAAGCTTTAGGTGGTGATAAGCAGCAGCTCGCTGACGATCATGATTTCTCCAAGCGGCGGGCTTGCTCTTTTTCACAGCTGATCTCGCAGTTTCCTTCCTCTTCTTCTTCTCCATCTCCAGCTCCTCTTCCAGCTCCCTCAGGAGCAGGGGGAGCTTCCACCCGTCCCAGTACACCCAATTCTTCCATTTCTTCCGGCTCCTTTAGTGATGGACCTGAGGACGATGCGTCAAAACAGATTCCAGCTGCCCTTCTTGTTGGCCCGTCTGCCAGCAGCAGCAGCAGCAAGAGAAAGACGCCCGACCGAGCTATGAATGAGAATGAAGACATTCAATCGCCTGAGCTCAAAAGACCACAGTAAGTGCGCGAGCTCACAAGGAAAAAAACACCGCACTAGTCTAAGACTTTCTTCTAGCATTCTGGTTTTGAAAGACACTGACATGGTGTAGTAGAAGAATCTTGAAGAAGAAGAAGAAGCAGAAGCTTCAAGATCATAAGCATCCATTCTTTCTCCTTGCACTTGGGATCCATCCTTTTAGCCTTCTTCACCATCTTCAGCACTGTGGACTTTCAGTCAGCTTAGAAAGTTCAATTTTGTTTTCCATACTGGTTGCCCAAGACAAGTTCCTCAACACTTTTGTGTCTTGCATTCTGAGGAGCTTGGGCACCTCCTAATTCTCGATTGATAGTTTTTTGGGTTGATTTGATGGATTCTCTTACACAATACATATCAATCAATCATACCCCTTAGAGCTTGGCTTTGATGTCACTTTTGCAGATCAAACAAGCCTCGCAAGAAAGGACCCAAAAGAGTTCGTGAGCCACGTTATGCAATCCAAACACGCAGTGATGTCGAGATCATGGAAGATGGGTACAAGTGGAGAAAATATGGACAGAAAGCTGTGAAGAATAGTCCTCACCCTCGGTCAGCATCATCTGAACTTTTCACCTGTTTTTCCATCTTCTTTGCATCTGGGTGGGGTTTTTTTTAAAAAAATTCCTAGAATTGAGACTGTTTTCGAGCCCAAGGAAAAACGGTCTTGAAAACTGTTTCTGCACGCTTTCACAACAAGCAGATTCAATGAACAAGTTCTTTTTAGTTTTAAGGTGCCTGGGTCTCTGGTGTACACTAGAGCACCAAGCAGCAGAGCTCATGATGAGACTCAAGCCTTTGAAGATTATAATCTTCATGAGAACTAGGCAGCAGAACTCATGAGAGACTCAAGCTCCTAAGATGATCTGGAGCTTCATTCACATATTAGCTTATTCTGGAAATTGTGACCTTTTTGACTTCTGTTCAAGGAGGTGCTTGGAGCTCTTGAAGCTTCAGGCAAAACCTTCATCTCTGGAAACTCATGAGGTTCAGATTGGTGGTTTGTCTGTTTTTTTGTTGGGTTTTCTGTCGGTGCAGGAGCTACTACAGATGCACAATCCCAAAATGTCCAGTGAGGAAAAGGGTGGAGCGGTCAGCTGAGGACACAGGGCTTGTCATTACGACATATGAGGGTACTCATACTCATGTAAGCCCTGCAACAAACTCGAGAACTTCCATGTCTGATGCACCTTCCCTGCCTGCTTCAGGAGAACATAGACCCGGTGGTGCAGCTTACCAACCTCCAACTTCAAGCTTTGGCCCATTCACATCTGCAAACTCTGTTCCTCCTCCCACATCCCACAGCAACTATGACTTGACTGTGCAAATTCAATCGGGAGCTCAGAGGGATCAGCTGCATGCATCATCAGCAGGTTCTGCCACATCAAGTTTGAGCTCTCAATTAGCTCAAGATATTCAGATGCATGGTGGTGGTGGTGGTGGTGGCAGTGGTTGCAATGGTGTTCTTCAAACCTTAAACAATGTTCTTCAGGAACCTGCTAGTTTGCCAAGAGGAGGCCATGGAAGCTTGCAAGAGTTGTTTACTCCTTGTATCCAAGATCTCAGCTTTCTTCAAGCCCAGCAACTACTACTGGGAGCTCAATCCAGTGACTGCCAAATGCTTATTAGAGCGGAGAAATTAAGAGATGAGAATTTTGGAGCTCATTGCATTCAAGGTGAAGATGATGATAATATTCTCAGAGCTTTGCAAATTCCATTTTGGACCCAGACTTCCTCCATTAACAACAGTGAACCTTTATCAACAACAATAACAACAAGAGGGATGGTACTAGCTGGGACTGATGATGAATGTGTCAGAGATCAATCTCCCATAAATGAAGGACTTTTAGGAGATGTTGTCAGACTTGGGGTGCGCTGGTAGCTGCAATGAAATTCAAACAATCAGTCCTAAATTGCAATCGAAAAAAACGAACAGATGGGCATTGCAAATGACTCTTCATAGCTGCCACCACCACCTCTCAAGAAAATTTTGGAAGAGCTCAAAAACTGTTACACACCATACTCTTGCTCAGGGTGAAAATTCTGTATGTAATTACCATGATTTGATTTCTGAGTTCCAAAGCTCTTTTAGTAATTGGTTTGTGAGTGACGATCTTCTCTCACAATTCATATATTTACCCCAGCTTGTAAGTTAACCAACCATGTGTGTTTGAGTTTGCAAAACTTCTCTACCACAGATGAATTCAGAACTCAGTCTTCAGAAGTCACTCATGCAATTGCCATGAGTAAATCATATATCTGTACACATGTTAAATCTTCAGTTTTGTAAAAAGGATTACTAGCCTCCCTTTGGTGCATTTTATACCCACTTACACAAAAGCATGTGTTGTTTTCCAGAGCTTCGTGAATCTTTGCCAGGGCTCATGTGGATTGAAATGCACACAACATACTGAAGTGTAGATTTGCTGAATTGACAAGGACATTCTTGTAGGATGTGTGTTGCATCCTGTTTCACACCCGATTGTTGAACATCCTCTACAGATAGATAGATGAGTACATTCTGGTAATATATCTTTTTGTCAGAGATGTTGCCATTTTTTGTTGTTGGTTTGTCCATTACGTTCTGTTCAAATGCACTTAGTCGTCAATTTCCTTACTGGTTTGAGTTTTAATACCCAAAAACAAATAATCTTTATGTGCTTTGTCTAAACATTATTTCAAACATAGTTGTAGGATCAAAACTTGAAGAATCTAAAGAAGAAAGTAACCGATGATGGCCGCCCCAAAAAAGAAAAACCTAAACCCTAAAACTTACATGGGTTGTATATACAAGGTGGCTCTCAAGGTGAGTTTTTGAAAACTGGCCCTTATGCATCACAAGTGGATATTATAACAAACAAGTAACCAAGTAAATTGGTAAGGTGGGCATCACTTTGACAGAGAAATTGATAACAAGCGGGTCTAAATGTTTTTGAACATCTTGATATTGATACCTTTTGTGGTGCAAAACGAGATAAAACTCAACAAGACCTTACCCCTCGGGTTATGAAAATTCCATGTGAGATGCCAAGTTTCTTGATCCAAGAACTGGCTAGTTAAAAATATTCTTACAAGAATTCCATTTTTATTTTTTTTATAATTATTAAATTAACAACTACTAATAATTGGCAAGTCGATGACCATATTATTGGACTTTATGCATGTTTCATCTAAATTAGTTCCAATATTGTCACTAGAACTATATTCACCTTCATTTTCACCAATGTGGCTTGTGCCATTGGCCCAAATGTGAACTTGCTACTTAACTATTTTTTGAAATTTTATTAAATTTCCAATGACAAAAATGATTCAAAATTCAATATCTATTGCACCTTAGGTTTAAATTTTACAAACTTGCCTTTATAAAATCTCACTTGTTTAGGGCTTTTTACAAATACTAAAAATGCACCCCAACTTCCTTAAAAAAATTAGTTCTATATGTGAGCCATATGCTTAGTTAAACAATATTTATACAAACTATAAGACTCACATACTTGAAACACATTAAAATGATTGCAATTGTTTTCAAAACCAAAGCCAAGGCTTGAATTAGGCCAAAAACAAAACTTTCCTAAACTACCATGGCATTGAAACAATAAATTCCCTTAAACTAAAAAATAATAACAAGAAAAATCTTGATAATTAAAACATACAAAAATTTGTTAAAAAAAAAAGAATTATAAAATGACCCAAAAAAATATTTGAATAAAAAAAATTCTAGCATGGATTTTTTTATTCTCATACATCCAAAAAAAAATGGGAAAAGGTTTGAGGATTATTTATGGGGTCTTTTGATGTGTTATCATGAACATAAAAAGTTTGTTTATGAGGCTTAAAAAAAATTTATGGGAAAACATACATTCTAGTTTACATATGTATAAGAATTTGATATATTAAAAATTTATAATTTAGATATCTATATGTACTTTAAACTTTGCATGCATGAACATTTTGATCTAATCACTAACCTATTCAAATAGAAATATGAAATTTGTCAAGCTTTTATATATTCATTTCAAAAACATTGTGATGAATGAAAAATGCAATTCATGAATTTTTAGTTTAACACATTCAAAATGAATGATTCAACTCATGTGCAAATGTTAATAGTTCAAAATATGTGAAATAACTCATTAGCTCGTTCAAGTTTAAATGTGAAACATTAAATTGTTGCATGCATTTCAATATATACTAATAAATACAATATGTAACATTTGAATAATAGTTTCAATAGGTTCAAAGTGTATGATTCAACTCATGTATAGATGTTGATAATTCAAAAGATATGAAAAAACTCATTAAATCATTCAAGTATAATTGCAAAACATTAAGTTGCATGTGTTTCAATATATTTTAATAAATGTAAGATGCAACCTATTAGTAATAGTTTTAAAATATTAAAAGTGAATGGTTCAACTCATATATATATGTTGACAATTGAAAAGATGTGAAAAAAATCATTAATTCATATAACATAGATGTAAGGTTTTAAGTTGTTACATGTGTTTTAATAAATTATGGTAAGTGAAAAATGCAACCCATGAAAAATGGTTTCAACATGTTAAAAGTGAATGACTCAATTCATGTACCAAATTGGTAATTGAAAATATGCCAAAAAAATCATTAACCCATTATAATGCATTGTGTAAATAAAGTTAAAGCTTACGTCAATTTCCAATTCAATCATTTGAAATTACTAAAAAATAAAATAGAATGCAAATTATTCTTGCAAATGAACAATGTAATGAATTTTACAACTATGAACAATATTGACCATCAACTAGTGCAACAAGCCACTTGCAAACTTAAATGGCCAAATGTGATTGAAATGTTATCAAATTGAACAATAATCTCAGTGTGTGTGGGTGGAAAATAACAAGATTTCTTCCTACGCCTAATGATTACATTTTATTACTATTATATGTATATTTTTTCTTTCTTCTTGTTTCAACAATGGTTTTCATGGCCATTGATGATGGTATTTAAAAAAAATCCCTTTGAACCCCAATAGAACCTTTTTTTTAAAATTGTCATTGACAAGAATATCTTCATGTATTTTCTAAAAATGGTGTTTTAAAAAAAAAAAATCTTTTGAACCCCAATAGAATCTTTTTGAAGGTTTTTTTGTCCACAATAGTCTTTTCATTTGTTATGCAAGACCAAATTGATAACACATAAAATTTGAAACCCAAGACCTTCAGCAATGCATAAATATCAAAATAGAAATTGTTGTAAATGAGATTAAATATCCATCCTATATTGAAAATTGTTCAAATATATTTTTTCAATGTAAATATAATGCAAGGAAACTTTTTAAACTTATGTTATCACAACTATACATTAACTATGAAGATAGGTTTTGCCTTCACATGATTCTTGTAAATAAATGGGAAAAGGAATGATTGCATGTTTAAAGACAAACTCATCAATGCTAGATATGGTTCTAGGTATATGAATTAAAAAATTCAAACAATGAACAAACAAAATGCAACCATTTATGTTGGTTTTGAAAGGTTTGAAAACTCCCATTGGGTTTAAGGTTTGATTATCTTTGGGTAGGTGAATAAATGGGTGGACCAATTTGGCACAAATCCAAAGTCCCTATTTACTCAAAATTTGGAAATCATAATTAATTTATATTGATTTCTTCCTTATTTTTTCCATGTCATTAATGTTTCATCTAAAGATTCTCTCTTTTCAAACATGTAAGCAAAAAATCATAAAAGAACTCTTCCTCCAATATGATATGGATTAAAAAAATGCTTCTAATTAGCCCATTCAAAAGTTCATAAGTATAATCTTAGATTTCAATTAATTCTTTTTTTGGACCTTTAGTTTCTTTATTATGATATCTTATTAATTTCAAGTCCCTAACACACAACCTCATCAATCAATGGACTATATCATAATCCACAAAGAAATGGTAGTCAAAGGTACACTCCATAAGTTTTGATTTCAAAGTCCATGGCTTTTACAATTTTTTTAAATTTGTAAAATGATTTTGTGCATCATGTAGATGTTCAAGTTAAAATCTTTTGATCAAGTCCATTTTAATAAATTTCAAGATCTATAAAGTGACATGGGCATTGCAACAATAACCACGAGGTAGAATTGGTTTTTGTGACACCCAAGTTGGTCCACCCATTTGTGCATGCACTCCTTTGCATGAAGCATTCATCTATATTTTGTTCTTGTTTCAAATAACAACTTTATATGTCTTGAATTATGTATAGATGTCACATGATGATATTGCAACTTCAACAATGTTATTTGAAAATCTAAATGATCGTTTGCATTTTGATAGGAGGATTATGTTGTTGTAAACTAAGCACAAAGTGACAAACATGTCATAAATATAGATGTTAAAAGTCAAACCTTCAAATAAGGCTAGGTTTTATATTCCTTTCTATGATATATTTGATGTTCATGCCAATTGTGTGACTTGCATTATTTAGTTGACATTTGGAAAATGGAAACAAATTGTTAATGTGGTTTATAAGGAGGGTTGTAAAGTATTTTTTACATTTCCCAAACAAACAATCTTAGGGAGGAAATGTATGTCACCTTGAAGATTGTGCAAGGCTAGGATGAAGATTATAAAGCTAAGAATCAAAAGTTTGGGGAGTCCTTGGATGCAAACCCAAACTTGAAAAGATTCTCAAACAAAATATTTTTTGTTTGGGGTGGCAATTACAAATTCAAAGCCTTGTACCCATTCATTGAGAACGTGCATTGTGAGGATATGCAATTCCACATCATGTCAGATTGCAATGTTATGCAACTCCTTATTGTCACAACAAACTTAAATACGTGAAGTTTGTAAATTTTTCATCATAGATGGTTGTTTTTATTTGGGTGATTGATGCATTGAATTGGTGTCTCAAGTCTATGAATATGACCATATGAAAGGGAATGATGTCCATATGTTATATTGTATACAAATTGTTTGGACAACCCCCCTAGAACAATTTAAGGACATGATTCATGATATTTAATAGAGGAAGGCTTTGACAAAGAAGAGGGATGCATGTTATTCATTAACAAGAATAGCCATGATGGATTACCTATAAAATATAAGAATATTCAACTTTTATCATTATTTTGGTTGCATTTTTGTGTTTGATTGTTCATATGTAATGTTGTGATGGGTGATGTGTGTATGTTGTGCAACAAAACCACACTTAATAGTTTAAGAAGTGGTTTGCTTTTTTCTTTTGCAAAGGGCAATTGAGGGGGGTGGGGGGGATAAATCTTGAATGAATTTTTAATGAGTTGGTGTGAGTATTTTGCGGGTCGTTTGTTAGTGATTCATGTGTGGGTAAATTGTAATTGTTTACTAGTGGTGTTCTTGGTTGTTTATTTAGTGGTTTAAGGTGTGATGTTATGGGTGCAATATGAATGGGGTTACAAGTGGTTTTGTGGGTGGGCTATGGGTGGGTTTTAGGGGTTTCCTCAGTTGTTTTATTAGTGGTGTTATGGGTGGGGTTTAGGTGGTGTCCTCGATGGTTTTATTAATGGTGTTATGGATGAGTTTTCAATGGTTTATTGGTGGGGTTATGAGTGGGGTTTAGGTCATTTCATGAGTGGTTTTATTGGTGGGTTTTTGGTGATGATTTTTCATTTTGTGTGGGTTTCGAATGAAATTTTTTCATGTTGTGTTGTTTAAGTCGGTGGTGTTATAGGTGAGTTTTGAGTGCCGATTTATTGGATTTCGTGTGGTTTAAAATGGTCTCCACGTAGGGACCAATGGAATATGTTCAACAATGGTCATTACATTATATTTGTTCATTCTGTAAGAATTCTTTGAACTAAAAATAATGGGTAATCATTCTATCACATTTTTTAGTTGCCACATTTTGCATACATGTCAACCAAACAATTTCCAACAAAAACATATGAATCCTATCTATTGTCAATGTTTTATTCACAAGCACACATGACTTGAAGTTCAACTATTCCCTTATGCCAACACATGCATTCAACACCCATGCCAATAATATCAACAATGTTAAGTTACATACATTTGTGCATGGTGAAAAATTAGACTTGAAAATTACATCAAAACTCAAGGGAACAAAACTTGTCATCTCATAAAATGTAGGATACTAATAATGTTGGGTTGCATACCTTTGTACATGATGAAAAATAAGACTTAAAAGTTACATTAGAACTCAAAGGAACAAAACTTGTCATTTCAAGAAATGTGAAGTAACAATTAACTACCTATTTTTGTATGTGGTGAAAAATCAGACCTAAAAATTACATTAGAACTCAAGAAAGAAAAAATTGTCCCTTACAAAATGTGAGGCTTGACAATAATATTGGATTGCACATTGTAAATGGTGAAAAATCAAATTTAAAAGTTACATCAGAACTCAAAAAAACAAAATTTGTCACTTCAAAAAATGAAGGGCAACAACATTATTCAATCATTTGAACTTAAAAAAAAAACTCCAAAGCGAGTTGAAAAATCAAAGCTAAAAAATTACATAAGAGCTTAAAGGAGCAAACTTTAACAACACAAGAAAAACTCCAATATTGAAAAGGTACAATATGAAATAACAAAAGCTTCAAATAACAAATTAAAAAGCTTCAAGAAAACACCAACAAGAATGAGGAAAAAATAAAATTCAATTGAAACATTGAAACCCATGTTATGAAGGTGTAACCAAAAAAGAGGCACAAAGTTGAAAGGGCAAAAAATTTAAAGAGAAAAAATTAATTTGAATTCATATATAAGATATAATCATTTAGGTGTGTACTAATAATATCTACCTGCTATCAAACATTTGTATACAAGTGAAACAGTAAAGTGAGGGCAAATCAAGTGGGTTTGTCAAATTTGTAAATTGTAAAAATATTATTAAGACATGAAATTAAACAAGAGGATGCTTTCTACAAAATGGAAAATATCCAAAATATACCAACAATAACATTTAGAGATAAGAAGAGTGAATTGAGGCACCAAAAGTCATGTCAATAGACAAGCAATGACATTGACATAGTGTGCAGTAATTCAATTGCATTACCTGATAAAAAGGGTGTGAATATTCAAGAGGTTGGTGGCGATTCGGTGCACAAGTAGTACCAAAGTCACATGAAGGGCATCAATATTCAAAATCCAATTTATATAATCCAATACATAGTGTACATGAGTGGCAGGAATTCCCTATCCATGTCTACATTTGATTCCTCACAGAAACAGTGCTGCTTCACAAAATCCAAACAAATGGTAAAAGGATCACATAATGGCTAGCGAGCAGGTAAAATGAGTTGTTAGAACCTGCGGGGTTTCAGGTTCCAAGGAAAAGAACAAGCAACCATGTCATGGGTTGCCCTTGTCACTATGTGTCCTCCTTTTTATATATAAAAAATAAGACTCCTTCAGAAAAAAGAGAGCAGCACTTGAAACAGTCCTAGAGTTGAAAGGGTTTTTTAAAGCCCTATGATTTAGATTCTAGGGTTAAAACCTTATGGTTTTGGGTTTTTGGGTTTAGGGTTTTAGCAGTCCTCAATAGTGTCCTAGAAGAAGAGCAGGTCCTTTGTTAGTGCAGTTAGGAAGTTGGACCCTTCAGATTAACAAAGAGTCAGTGTGCCACAAAAAGTAGGCAAAATGGTTCTAAGGGGTGCAGTCAGATAGCATCCTCCTTTCTCTTTGAAAAAGAGAAAAAGTAGAGCTCAGAAAGAGGAAGAGTATGGTCCTGTTAGAGAAGAGACACTTCAGCCACCCTTACTGGGTAGGAGGGTCAAGTCACTCTCTTCCAAAAAACACCACTTGAAATGGCAACCCAACAGATTATGGTCACTGTTGTCGGTTCCCTCATTCAATCTTGCGATGTAATAATGGGCACCAATAATTGTTACACAGTCCTTTGTGACTTGCTCTCAGAATAAGAGGTGAGAGAGCTAAGTCACCACCAACATCTCCACCTATCACAGGGTTGAATCTCCACCAGGGATAGAAAAATGGTCAGTTTCAGAACCAAATTACAAAGGGGTTGTTTCCTGCATGAGCCCAATTCAATAGAGTTGCAATACGTCCAGCAGATCTATAGTGAGAATCCTTGGGGACAAACCATAGAAAGAAGCTGGCTCACTTCTCACTTCTGATTTGTGAGCAAACAGGTGTTTTGGGTTTTGTGAAGAGGAAGGGAATCAGAGATTAGTTTATGTCTTTTCCTGCATTCGCTCCATATGTCAGTGTACTCCCCTGATGTTGGTGATACTCCAAATCCACAGCCAGGCATTAGGTACAGGAGTGAGTGTCCTTACTTGGCTGCAAGGAACTGGTTTTTCACTATGGAAACAACTGCTTCAGCACTTGTTCCAGTTTTTTAAATGTCACAGGCTTTGCAATGAAAGAGTCCATTCCATGTCGAAAGCACTCCTCCACATTGTTGTGAAGGGCATCGGCTGTCATCTGTTTCCATCAACAGTATAGGGAAAGTCAAAACCTTTTCCCAATTTAGAGCTTGTGTGGATTGGAAACCCTAAACCTTAAGCCCTAAGCTCTAAATCCTACAACAGCATCTCAGCTCATAAATGTGAAATCTGATGCTGTGGACATTCTGCTACTAATAATAGGCCAGTTTTAAAAATGGGTTTCTGGGAAGAAGGAAGGACTTACTGCAATAATGGGGATTCTAGCAGGCAGTGTATCTGAGATACAGAACTCTGGCGAAAGTTCAAGGGAGTCAGGAGAAGTCCATAAACCCGTCTTTTCAAATTGTCGTATCCGTTTGGTAGCCTCAAGTCCGTTCATAATTGGCATATGTATATCCTGCACAGCACATCAGAATTGTACAACCATCAGTTTTGAGGAATTTCTGAACATGAATGCAAGACAATCAACAAATTGCATTTGGCACTAAACATCATATCCTCTAAGAATTAAGACAAGAGCACCAATGAACCAAACTGACCATGAGTATAAGATCGTATGAGCTCCGTTGAAGTGCTTGAATTACATCTGCCCCATTTCCAACAGCTTCAAGAGTATGGCCTAACCGTTTCAGCATTGACTGTGCCACCATGATGTTCACTTTATTGTCTTCTGCAAGCAAAACTCTTAAAGCTCTGTGGGGTCCTGAACTCTGTGGGGCAGCACTGCTGCTGTCTGTTGAAATTTTTGCCCTTGTCTCTCCCACTGGCACTGAGACTCCATTTTTAGAAACTTGCTGTCTTGCCAAGTCCTTTGACAGATACAATGGATGAAGTGGTCTCAGAGTCTGAATTCTAGGCATGGAAAAATTGGGCTCATGTAAACGATGGCACTATTGAAATCCATAACTTGTGCTAAAGCATTTGTTTCAGACACATTATCTCTGTGACCTGTTTTTAACAAGACTTGCAAGTACCCAATTTGCTTTGAAGATATGAGATGTTCACAGGCCCTGTTCTTAATGTCACTAACCTTCTCTTTAGTGACTTGCAGAGGTACTTTGAAGGAGAATGTTGAGCCCACATTCTCTTTGCTTGTGACATTCAAAGCTCCACCCATCAACTCAACCTACAATGGGTAATCCAAATCTTGGTGTCAGAAATTGGTTCACAATCTCTGTGCTCACAAAACTGAATTCTCCACAGTTTTAGACATGAATAACAGAAGAATGAGTATATTGTAGAACTTACCAGATTTTTGCAAATAGCTAGGCCCAGGCCAGTGCCACCATAATTCTGGTATGCATTAAATTGTGTATATTTGTCAAACAAAGTTGGAAGTGCCTCATCTGTGTGCACATTTTCAACAAGATATGATCCAATTACTTTCTTTGCTCCCAGCAAGAATTAAGCCAAATTCAATCAGTCCATAAACCTGATTCTAGTTACATTCTGAGAGGCATCATTCTTCCCAATTGAAACACATTAGAGAAGAATACACACCTGGGATACCAATACCAGTATCATGTATATCACAGTGGAGCCAAATGGTTTCTACCTCCTCAGTAGCGGTAGTGGGATTTGATAACTCATCCAGGGACTTCTGCCCAGATAGCAGATTTGGTTGGACTGGAATCTGTGTCTTGTGTGAATCGGCATCCAATGTTAAGCTTCCTGACTGAGGAAGAAGGGATGGCAGCTTCTCCTCTTCTGACTTTTCCATGGCCAAATCAGGAGGATCAGGAGACACCACTCGAATTGCTATCGTTACTCCACCATTGTGAGTGAATTTGATGGCATTACTGTTGAATCCAAACCCCAAAGGAAATTTGTAGCTTGAGCCTGACAGTTATACACTCATCTTTTTCCACTCTGCTTACAATTTTGCAGCTATTACAATGACAAACTTTTTTTGACTACCGGTGTGTTTCTCTCTCAAGACACATGGGTTTTGGGAATAATGGGTTTAGGATTATTACCCTAAACCTTACATGCCCACTATTGAGTCTATTTTGAGTACTCATTAGGAGCTCACTTTGTGCTTGGCAACATAACACAGAGCGGCATGAACTTCAAGTTTCACAAAGCAAAGAAGAAGAAGAGAAACAAACAAGCCTGAACAAAAAACACAACAAGTGACATAGGACAAAGTTTGTGTGTACCTGACTAAATTGATGAACACTTGGTGGATCCGCAGCACATCTCCAATCACCTGCCAAAACATTCAAATGGTAATCAGCACTGACACCTTTAGGAGAGTGGACTAGGACCAGTAAGATAAAATCAAAGGTACTAGAGCTTGATTGCAAATACTGAACTCAAACATAGTTCAAGGGTTTTTCTTCTGGATTCATGTCAACTATACTAACATCAAGAGAGTCACACCTCAAGGGGCACATTGGGATGAATGTCGGCTTCAAGCACAAGGCTTTTGTTTCTAACTGATGCACGTGCCATTTGCAGCACATGCTTCACCACCTCCCTTAGCTGGAACTTCTTGGCCTCAAACTTCATAGCTCCTGCAGCAGCAGGATCATCAATCATCATCATCATCATCATCATTATCATCCCTGAGTCTTCAAAACACAGCAGGATCAAAGAAAGAAAGACCCATTGTTGTTGACCTATTGAAACTAACATGAGTACAAGAACAAAGTGAGCTCATCGAGTAATGGCAGTGACCACCACCACCACCACCACCACCACATCCATCAATTGATATCCAAAAACCATAGACAACACAAATTCTCAGAGATTGGATAAAGGGTTGAAGAGGAAGAAGGAGATATATAATATTCACCTGATTGGACTTTCGAGAGGTCAAGAATGTTGTTGATAAGCTGCAAGACTAAGTCACCTGATGATACCATCACATCCACTAGCTGCCTTTGCTCGGTATCAAGATCCGTGGTAGCCAGAACTTCTGCCATGCTGACTACCCCTGAGAGAGGTGATCGAATCTCATGTGACATTGTCACCAACATTTCCTTCGCTTGCATTGTCTCCTCTGCAATTTAGAAGCTAGCAAATTTCGTATTAACAAAAAAATAAAATAAAATCTTCTCGGCCAAAAAAAAGTCTAGAAAAAAAAAAAAAATCCCAATTATAACACTTTCAAGGTAACAACTGTTGTGTCAGTTGAACTTTTGGATTTTTTTAAAGTTAGGACTTAATAAGAGGAATATAATCTCAAGAAATAAGAATAAGGTTTTGTTGTGCGTGCCTGTAATGTGGATGGTCTTATTGAGTTCAGTTTCCATGGCTTTCTGCACTGCCACTTGCTCTCTCAAACTTGCCATCCTGTTCCTCTTCTCTGCCTGCCAGCAAAGTGTTTTGAAACAATAAAGTTATTCGAAAAGTCACCCTCACCTATTCCCTGAAACTGGCCATTCTTGCTGCCTAATCGCCTGACTTTATGGATAACTCTATTAATAAGAACAAAATTTGAACTCTTCTTATTATTGTTTCCAAATTTGAAGGCCTGTTCCTGACACAGGTCAAAGAAAGCATTTGGGCAAAATTTCCTAGCATCTTGGAAGAGCACCTTTTATCCGTGAATAATATCCTCGGTAGAGAAGAGGAGGGATCCTACACCTACTCCTTTAAGAGCAGGAAAGACCTTAAACCTAATTCTAGGCATAAGGTCCCTTCCTCTCTTGAAGAGTAGCTGTAAGAAGTCTCTCTCTCTTGCCTCCTACGCCTTATGATTTATGTCTGTTTAGGTCCATGATAACACTCCCCATGCACTTCTTAAGATTGGTAAAACCCATTGGTGGGCGATGGACAGACGATACATTCCCTGAATTCAGGGTTGGACTCAGCTACTGCCTAGTCAGTCAGTCCTAATGCCGTCACCCGCACTCTGGGGCATTACCCTACACTTCAAATTTCACCGAAAGAGAATGAAAACTGAAATCCTCTAGGCCTCAGCATTGGATGATCATGAGTTCAGAATGAGAACCTGTTCAGTAACATCCATAGCCCAGAAATTGATGCCAATGGCATCTCCCGACAGGCTAAACACTGGCTCCACAGCAATTAAAAAAGTCTTGGTGCCAAAAAGATCGGTATCAAATTCAATTTCACGTTTCTCTGGGCTCCCTTTGCGCAACACCTCGTATTTGAATTCTGTTAACTCAGAAACTCCTTTTCCATGGTAGATCTCCATATCTGTCTTCCCAATAACTTCCTGCAACCGTTCAATTATCCCAATTTCACACACAAATTTTCTCATCTGTCCTCCCAAAACAAGTTGGGAAGAACCAGCCAGACAAAATCCCAAGACAGTCTTTCAAAGCCCAACAAACTTATGTAATGGTAATTTAGCCAGTGCAACTTATATGGAAAATCTCAACCCGACCAAACCATCCAAGTTTATAAATTTTTTAAAAAAAAACCCTAATTCGTTGTTATAGGCTAATTCTTTGCAGTAAACTGACTTGTGGGCCAGTGGCATACCTCCTCGGTCAGTGATGGAAATGCATTGTAAATGAAACGATACCGCAGTTCCATGTCCTGTAGTAACAACACAAAACCCACATCCATTTGTATAAGTAAAATCTGAAAACTTAGGATTTAAAAAAAAAAAAAAAAAAAAAAAAAAAAAAAAAAAAAAAAAAAAAAAAAAAAAAAAAAAAAAAAAAAAAAAAAAAAAAAAAAAAAAAA
>Ga0116227_10007086_pt1 | contig 22156 bp, 11 predicted proteins | sample S1TSphgellanicum_FD_89693 | JGI IMG/M metagenome (GOLD analysis project Ga0116227, IMG submission 89693) | Host-associated microbial communities from peat moss isolated from Minnesota, USA - S1T2_Fb - Sphagnum magellanicum MG | ecosystem: Host-associated > Plants > Peat moss > Unclassified...
GCAGTGCAAAATGCTCACCATTTACAAAAAGTGAAAAAAAAAAAAATTTAATTGCAAAAGGAAGAACACAAATGTGTCACTTTTTGTTCACTCACAAAAAAAACAAAAAAAAAAAAAAAAACACAAAAAAGAAAAAAAAAAAAAAAAAAAAAAAAAAAAAAAAAAAAAAAAAAAAAAAAAAAACGAGATATATTGTACCTTGTTTTCACTAGTGTGTTTAACTTGATGAACCTTAATCCAAAATCCACACAAGCTTTGTCATAAGCTCATTGCCCTTGCAATGTTTTTGGGCCAAGTAAGGCATTTTAAAATGTCAACCTAAGTTGACTTTATAGACACATACTTGATCAACTCATCAATATTAACATACTTGCAAAGTTTGTGTAAAGTGTGCCCAAAATAATACTTGTCAAATGGCTTAAACATGCCCAAATTCTAGCATGAGACCACACAATTTAAGGCTACAACACAAGTTGCTAATTGGACCCCTCATTTTCTTATATAAGCCATAATGCTTTGATTGAAGGAAAACTTGTCAAGCACATGCCATAGTTTGGTTGCCACAACTACACCAAATGGGTGCAAATAGGATAATAGGAGCCACCTAAACACTTTTTGTAATTGTTTTAAGACTATTTTATCTTGGCATATTTTGTAAAAATTAAATGTTTTTTTCAAAAATTCTTTATACCATTTTTTAAAGGTTTATGTTAAAAATTTGCCCAAAACATGTCACTTTCAAAGTTTTCCAAGTCCTTTAACTAGTTCTTTTATTATTTAAAAGCAAACATCACAATGTTTAATGAATGTTTTTGTTAATTTTTATTTATTACATTAACTTCAAATTAATTCACATGTTCCAATGATATACTAAAAATACAATTATATAAACAAATTTTACAACATTAAATTTAATTACAACTTTAAACATGAAAAACTAAGCAAACATTACACTTGTTGTGGCTTTTGTTTATGTGACTACACCCAAATCTACTATTAGTTGCCTACCATAGCCTAATGGTGGCATTGCTTTTTGGCTCCTAATTAATAGATAGAAAATTATCTGCAATGGCAAACACATCATGCACACCTTTCAACATTCAAAAGTTAAAAGTGCAAGAGGCCAAAAGACATTTGCTTAAGGTGGGATGCAAGTGGTCTATTAATGTTTTCAACACCAAAGAAGGTAGAATTTCTTCCAGAAAGATTTTGTAAGATGGAAAGACAACCCTTTAGCACAACCTATATGCAAATCGATGTAACCGAATCAACTTAACAATTTTCAATGGGAGGAATCCATTGGTCATAAACAACATTATGTCTTCAAGGACTTAATTATGTCTCATGGTCCTTTTTAAAGGGATTTGTGGAAGAAAAAAACCTTGAAATGGCAATTGGTGCAACATGTGCCCTCTTGGGCGTTAGTGCCCATTCAAATGGACCTTTGGAATGACTAGTTATCTCCTATATTTTGCATATAAGGCCTTATGTTCCATCTTAATGTGTTTTTTCATGGTTATTATGTCATTTGCCTTGTCGTAATTGACCCCTTGTGGCACACATAAGAAAGTTTTAGGGCCAATCATTTTGCTATGCCAAATGATGCATCTCATGATGTGGTTCTCATTGGGATCTATGTTGTTCACCTTGTAAAAAACCCACACAAATAAATATGATCATGGATAAATGCAAGCTATAGTGATTCAATATCCGCAAAATTACATTCCTTACAAGTCCATACAAGATTATTTAAAATGATTCAAATGGACATGGTTGTTACTTTAAAAAATGTTATTATTCTAATCTTTGAATAATAAATGTTCAATCACATATAAACTTTTCGAAATCTATGTGAAAATTTATATGTAACGTAGCTAATGTCATTTTTAAATTTGGAAGTCCTAAAAAGAAAACCCACAAAGTCCATAGGAATAATGCCCCATTTGAATATTTCAAAAACATATAATTTTGGGAAAAAGGAATTGAAAAAACAAAAAAAACAAAAAAAAAAAATTGCATCTCATATAAAAATATGGTCAAATTTTAACTATTCAAAAGTCCCTAATTATTAACTGATTAAGATTTTCAAAGAAAAGATTCCTCATATGAGTTTATCATTTGTATTACATTATATATTGAGTCCCAATAACAAATTTGGAATGTGAATCAATATAAACTTTTCCATTTTGTGATGTTCCAATCAGACAACCAATCCATATTTTTCAACTTCAAAAGTCCATTACTACTAACAAATGAGTTTTTTATTATTAAATAACCACATAGTTTTCTCATAATGAAATTATTAGTTTAGATCCAAGTCCCAATTAATAGATCTAAGGATATATTAATCATCACATGCATTTGAATAAAAGGTACCTAGGGAAAAAACATTGTTTTATCACAAAAGTGAACCACCGTAACTTGCATCTACCCTCATAAGGTTTCCAAGTAGTGCCTTGCTTCCTCAACTTCACCATGTGCAATTCAAAAACATAAGCCCCATCATCATCAAGTCACCAAATCCATTTAGAGGTCATTATTTAGCTTCATGCCTAGGTTGCAAGTTCTCAAATTCCTACTATTGGAAACACATGCTACAAATTATTGGGATGAAACAAAATCATTATTATTGTAATTTGGGGCTTGAAAATTTTACCATGTGAACTATGTTTTTGGAAATTACAATTCAAAGGGTGGTGAGAGTGAAGAACATCATAGAGCACAATAAAAAACCTTTGGGTGCAAGTCACAAACCACAAAGATGACAACATACAAAATAGCAGATGCCTTCAAAAATGAAAGATTATCGCATGCAAGGAAACATTGTCTTTGTCAAAGGGTGAAAGGTGTACAACATACCCCTAAAGGAGGAAACAATGTCACTTCACATGCAAGCTAGAGAGCTCAAATGCTGAGAGGGAAAGGTAAGCTCAAAAATAGGTGAGAGGTGAGTATGGCAAAGGTCATTTTTTAGAAAACAAAGAGCTACAAACAAACTTTCTTAATTTTCTACGAAACATGAAACCATAAGATATGGAAAAAACAAAAACACAAACATTTCTTGAATACAAGCAATCAAAACTCAAGACTCAATTGAAATTTGAAAAACAATGGAAACCAAAAAACTTACATTCTTCAATTTGCACATAACTAAAAGCTTGCTTGACTAAAAGACATATCCAACATTCATGTGGCACACAACTATAGCTCACCCCATTTGCTATTCAAAGGTCACATTGAAAGCTTGCTTCCATTGTAGATTTCATAGTCAAAGAGAAGGGCCCAGCAATATGATGTAATCTCAAACCTTTTGCAAAGTTCTTTTTCCATCGTTGTCAACAAAACAACTTTGGAGGCTTAAAACATTGTGTGACTCCTTGAGAAAGATAAACCCTAAACCCTGTTGAAAACCCTTAAAGGCAAAGCACTATCCTAAAAACGCTACCCTAAAGGCTGAACCCCACGTGAAAACCACTGGGTATTAGAAAGGGTATTCTTCAGGGTCTTTGGCTAATACACTTGACACTTTTTAGCTCTGGTGTAAGTCTGAGTGTGAACATCAGACATTTTGAACTGCCAAATGCAGGGGCAGGGGTAGGGGCATATAGCACTTTTTTGGAAATTGGAGGTTATCAACCGGGCTCTGGTATTTGGAAAAAAATCAGCCCACCTGTTGCAAATCCATATACCCACCTTGACACCCAGCGGGTATTTGGTGACAAATCTAATACCCATCCAACACTGGTTCCAACAGCAACTTTTAAAATAAAGAAAGAAAGAAAGAAAGAAAGAAAGAAATCAGTAAACAGGTATACTGGATTAATCTTGACAGAGAAATCTGCCCATACTTCACAAGATCACAAGATAATAGATGCAGGGGCTACTTGTGTCTGAAGGCAGATCTCTGAAATGTGTAGCAAAACATGATACTGTTTTTTACATGTTTGAAAATCTGTTTGCAGAGGGATATAATAAGTTCCTCAATTTCCTCACGCGCAACACTGGCTTATTACGGACTAGACTCTTCTACCTTAACACCGACCGTTGTTCTTCTTCTTCTGCCTTGATTGAACGAATTTCATAGTATTATCTGATCATGAGAGCTATATATGTTTACGGAGAGATAGAGAAGAGGATTGATTGCCTTTGGGGGGTGCTTCACAGATCATTGCTGCTATACAGTAGTTAAGTACTCTGCAGTCAGTACTCCAGAAGACTCTGTGACCTATATAAGAAGAGAGTTTTGTTCTTAATATCTTCTTCTTCTTGGGTTTCCTCAGTACCCGACACCCAACCTCTAGATCCTGTGACTCACAGATGAATCTAGTTGTCAGTATATCTCTTTGTATATATGTTTGTAATTAGTCTAGCATGAGATGTACATGGTTGTCGGGCTTTTCTCCAAAAGTTTTATCACCTCTTTCATTCCCATGTGAGGTAGGGGACAATGTTTCTTGTTTGGCCAAATATTTCATCAGTTGGTGACAACAAGATGAAAAGTCCAGTGTCACTCATACAGAGGATTTTTGAGGGAAGAATGCACCAGAGGCACTAGTTAGATTTGGAGGATTTTTTTTTGGGTCTGAATTTGTCGTATTTAGACAATAGGTTCCCAGCAGGTTGCTAAAATAAAGTAGTATTTTTTTTATAAAAAATTTCATATATGACCTGTAGCCAAATTTGGCTAATTCCTCTTGTGGATGATTTGCCAGCAAGTGTTTTCTTTACTGATAAAATTTTGCCAGAAAGAGAAATTAAATATTAAAAATTGGAACAAGAACTGAATTTGGAGGTTTTTGGTCACCAGAAGTGGGGGAAAAGAAAAGAGTAAACATCACCAGATTTGTATATTTGGTTTTCATTGTGTAACCAAACATATAGCAGAATGATTAAAGATTTGTACTTTATTGCTGGTTTATAGCCAGATTTGGCTAAATCTTCCAAGAGATGACCACCACTTTTTCTACAGCTTCCAATGGATGATCACCACTTTGGCTGCAAACCAAAACTCCTATAAAGCACACTAATTGCCAATGTTGCAACATCACAACATCAAATTTAAAAAACCATGGTGGGGAAAGAAATAGACTTTAAAATATTGGTTATCAAGTAAATTATAAAGTGATTAGCTCCCTCCGCCCCCCACCTCCCCAATATTATATGATGTGCACATCTATCTATGAAAGCAAGGTAGTTTGTTTTGCTTTTGTTTTTCTCACACTAAGATCTCCCAAACCATGACACTTCATGCTGCATTCTTGGTATCTTTGGAAAGCTCTTGATGAGTAGGGGTGCACCGACTTAGTGTGACAATGTTTGGAGCTACAGTGTGGAAGCTACTGATTATTGAACCATTTTCTCAATGAAAACTAAATAAAATTGAAACTGAAAAACCGTATTGAAATTTTGGTGGTGTTCTTGGTGTATTGGAAAGCTCATAGATTTTATTTCACAGTTTTCAGAGCTAAGGTGTGGAAGATATTTCTTTTTCAGTGAATTTTGTCGCTGAATATTCAAATAAATTGCAAAAATTGGGTTTGGAAAGAAAAATCACTTGAGCTCTCAATGTGTTCACACCAGGGCCAATGTCACAGGCTACACTAGTAGTTGTTATTGCCTACTTTTTTTTCCTTATCTGCCCTTGGCCTGATCCATCCTTTTCTGAAAAAAGATGGGTGATGCCCAGACCCACTTTGCACCCCATGTTATGTACATTTTGGGCCTGTAGTGGACTCTAGGTCTCTATCGAATCTGTTACAAGCCCAAAACGTGCATAACAGGACTCGAAGTGTGCATGGGCAGCACCGAGATGTGTCTTGGCAGCACCCAGACACATTGTGATGGGCAAAAGAGCAGTCAGGGGAAAAAAGAAGCTAACAACTATGTGCAGATATAAAGTGGGGTCATTAGCATCTGCTAAAGTGTTTAAATATATTTGACAGTGACCATTTGATCCTCTACTGATGTAAAGTACAAGTTAATCTGCAAGGTTTAAGAATTGTTAATCCATCATCCTTGCATGATGAGCCACAATTGTTATTCCAGATCTCATGCATGCACTTTTCTACCAGATATTGTGTGTGAGATGTTAGATCTTAATAGATCCAATATGCAAATGACAATAAGTAATTATCATTGTAAGAATGGGGGTTTAGCTTAAAATTTTGTCAATTTTTTAAACATTTCTATCAAGCTCAGAAAGTTTTTTTATCACCAAGAATCTAGTTATCATTTACAAATTAAGCACATAGAGAGTTTCTTTCACAAAGTGAGCGATTTTGTCAAGGTCTTGAATTTTTTTTTGTTTATGTTATAATCTTAAAGAAATAGTAAAGTTTTAAAGTTTTTGTTAGAGGTCCTTCAAGGCTATCAAAGGACCTTGGACCAAGAGACGTCCAAACGCTTGACAGAGGGAGAAGTCAAAGGAAACAAGGGAATTTATGAAGGTGGGAGAGGGTGATGTGCAACGTAATAAATACGATGGCCATTGCACGTAGCAATGAATTAGAATTTCAAAGGCTACTTGGACATCACCTAGTTTGGGGAGAAGGTCAACATGCCAAACATATTCTAATAAGGTATTTTGGATGAACGATGATTTGAATAATGAGGTGCCTAATAGAACCCCAAGATCTCAATTCCTTCTGACAATGTGTTAAACTAGGATGGGGTGTCAGGGTGCATATGAAATAACATGAGCCACAATCGTCCCTTTGTGATTGTTTTTAAAACTATTTTATTCTTGGAGTATTCCACAAAAAAATTTAGATTTTTTTTATAAAAATGATGATAATTTTTTTATAGTACTTTGATAGGGCTTGCAATAAAAAATTGTCAAAAATTTTCATTAGATAAAAATTCAAGTTATTAAAAAGTCCTTTTATTGCTTAAAAACACTAGTTACAATGTTTTATTAGTGTTCTTTCATATTTTTAATTCATTTGATTAATTTCAAATTTATTCATAAGTTCCAATGACATATTATGAATGTTATCATATAAGTAAATCCTATAATTTCAACTTGAAATTAAATTACATTTTCAATAACATGGAACATCAAACACTAATTATGCTTGTTGTGGTATGTGTTACCATGATTGCATTTGTCGAAGTCATGCAACAAACCATAGGGGGACCATGCTACACATTTTTGAGGTTAGATAAAAAGACCTATCACACAAAGTTCAATCTAAAAATGTCCATATGCAAAGGATACAATGGAGGGGGCTGATGATGTGTGTGTCATTTGCAATGGATGGAAATAAACAAAAAGGGAAATGATTGGCTGTAGAATGCATAATTCTAAAATGGGTTAATGTGAATAATGCCCTCCCACATGGTCACCTTGACAGGTTCCCATGGTAGAAAGGATGACTATGACATCACTTTCACGACTACAGTGACACATGTGTTAGAATGTTAGCTTGAAGGAATCAGATGAAAGTTCAAGGTTCATGGTCTTCTAGAAAAAACAAGAAGAAGCCATTTGATTTAGGATGGAAAATGATGAAAGTTGACATGGTGTTGGAGGATGTAAGTGTAGGAGAAAATGGTGCTAAAATGCATGTTGCTTAAGAATATTTTCTTGCATGTCCAAGGATTAAATTACAGAAAAGGCATTTATAAGTTAGAGGATCATGTTGGGTAGGAAACATTGAGCTTGAACTTGTTGCTAAAGCTTGGGCATGTAAAAAAATTCCTTTTGTAGTTTTTCCAGAAAACATTAAAATTGAATCCTCATTTCCTAGTGGCCCCTTTTCAAGCGGGTAAAGCAAAACACCATTGGGGTAATAGAAGGAACAAATGTCAAGCTACCACTTCATAAGGGTCTTGTGCCAATTGTCAAGGACACGAAAAAACATAAGAACAATGGCTAAAGGAAAGGTCTAAGTCTAATTTTCAAACAAAGAACAAGACAAGATTATGTGATTCAAAAACAAGAACATAAGAATTAAAAATAAAAACATGAAATGTGTAAAACAAACATGGAAACAAATTTTTATTATGCTAACGTATGTAAACATGAACATGAAAAGTACATAACAAGATTATGCCTAAAATTGGTGTTGAACAAACTAAAGGAAATGAGAGGTTGTAATCCTATATATACCTTTTTGGGCACCTAACTCAAGGAAGATTTCAACGAGGTTTCTATGTGTGCATCAAGTAAGGAAGTTTTTTGAAAACCTTCCTAATTAAAAGTTGATTATAAGTTAATTGAAAGTTAACTTGGAGTTAACTATGAATCAACTAAGAGTTAATTAGAACTTAATTAAAAGTTGACTAAAAGTTAACTAAGACTTAATTGGGATTTAATTAAAAATTAACTAGGATTTAACTAAGACTTGATTAAAAGTTAACTAAGAATTAATTGGGTGCTAATTCGGATTTAACTAAAATTAACTAAGATTTAACTTGGAGTTAATTAGAATTTAACTAGGACTTAATTGAAAGTTAATTGGGATTCAACTAAAAATTAACTAAGACTTAATTAAGAATTATGGATGAATTCCATCCATTAGAAGATGGTGTTTAATGTTCGCATTTGTCACATTAATTTATCAAGTGGAAAACAAAATGCCACTTGTATATCATGTCGTAAAATGGTAAGGATGTAATTGTATTACCAAGGATGATGAAAGCCAACATTTAAGGACCTAGGGACATCTAATGCTGAAACCTAAAGTTAGGCTAATGCAGGCAAGTTGGGAGTAAGGGAGGGATTAGGTTGGGATGGTCATGTAGGTTTAGATTAGATGGATTGGATGCTTAATAGGAATGTTGATGACAAGTTAACCTTCAAAAGGTAAATTGGATTTATGAAGTTCAATGAGACATGATAAAATAAGGGACATGGGATGTTTTATGCCCATGAAAAAAAAGACACTATGAGAAAACTATGTCCATTGCAACTTGACTGATGTAACTAAAAAATGTTCAATATAATTAGATTACAATTAAACAATGTTCAATAAAATTAGATTACAATTAGATAAACTAGTTGCAACGGACATGATTTTTTCATAGGGAGGTTTATTAGGAGCACAATTGCAAATAGGCCCCATTTTTTAAAGATTGCTTATTTTAGTTCAATAATCTTAAACCTATAAAGCCAACCACACAAAATTAAACATATCAAAAGGAAAAAATTCAAAAATTGTCATAAATAAAAAAGTTTTATTTCAAAGGATAGTTGAACCTTAATCTTGCTATAACTTTGAACACCATCATCTTTATTTTATTATGTTTAACACAACCTATACACTTTTGAGAACTATTGTGCAAAGATTAGAGGCTTAAAAATTTCTAAATTTTTATTCTTTGGATTACCCAATTAAAGTAACACCCAATTTCAATAATAAAAAAACATCTTCAACTCAATCTTTTGTTCAAAAGAAAGCCTAAAATATATATATATAATCGGTTAATAATTAGTTATTATATATTCACACTTACTTCTTTGATTTCTATTTCCTTTTTCTTAAAACAAATTTTTTTCCCAATAACTATAGGTGGCATCAGCCCCATACTGATAGCCACCATCACCCCAATAATTTATTTGGGTAGTTGGGTCCTTGTAGCTTGAATCATAATGCTTACCTTCATGGTCGACCAACGTTTTTTCCTTCTTAAAGCCTTAATGCAAATTGACAACAACACTTTAGAATAACATGTGATCTTTTCCGCCCCCAACATGGGTGCGTCTCCCTCCTTTTGAACAATTCATCAGACAACAAATGGTTCATTTTCAAAATTCCATTTCAGAGTGTTTGCACCATCATACCTTTTTTAACATGCATTTTAACAAGATATTTGAGGCCCATCATGCTTGATTTTATCATGTTTTGACTTTGGGGATGGCGCTTAGCTTATAGTTCAACCAATCTTCCAAACCTTTTGATTATTTTCCCTAATTTTTTGCATAGCATTTCAAACACAGCTCGGACTATCACATCCTTCAATTGAGGCTTCCCTTAATGTGTTTACACATACCCCATTGACCCTATGGGTATTCACTTCTTACATTGCGTCCATGGCAATGAACACATAGGGATCCGTGATGCAGTTTGTGACACCTTTGCCACCATTGTGCGAAATGTTAGCTTCCACGTGGGATGAGGACAACTATAAATGCTTCCTTCAACCATTCTCAATTCCTCTTATCAACGAGTTAACATTGTGCTCACCAAAGATGGAATCCGCACTTTAGCTGACGTTGTCATAGGTGATTCAATGTGTGCAAATCTACTTCCCCGATCTTGCACAACTCAAAGATTTGTTGCCTTCAATATAACTCATGCTAAAGAAAGGAACTACTATGATCAACACCCCAATGATCGATTCCTCTCTTTAACAATTGAAGTATTTGGATGTTTACATAAACAAGTTGATGTGTTTTTATACAAGTTTGCCAATGCTATTTGAAGCCTACAAGGCCAAAAGGCCCTCCCCCTTTCTATCTTGGTTACTTTTTTTTGTTAAAATATTTTAATTACATTGCAAAAGATGTAAGCATCCTCCATCTTAAGTCGAGCAATAATGGTAATCCTAACTACTTCCTGACTTCCAACCTTCAGAACACATCCCCCATCTCCATAGTTGACCTATTACAAGCTGTTAGTTGTTGAGATGGAGAGTTTTTGACATCTGGTTTGTACTAACTTGATGCCCTTTTAAATTATCCCTTGTTTTTAATTCCTATATACATTTTTCAAATATGTGGTGTGTTTTATTAATAAGCTTTACAAGGTTTTGATGATTTGCATGGATATTCTCATGTTGACTGTGGTTTGTCTATGGGGTACAGTGTTTTCACATATCAGCTGCGTATTGTTACATGAGAAAAAAACCAGTATTGGCTGGTTCCTGGTCTGGTTTTGGGTAAACAGACCAGTAGGAGCAAGGGTTTGTTTTCAATTTTTTGATGTACTGGCGATCATCCACAAGAGTAATTAGCCGAATGTGGCTATGTTTTGACGACCTACATTACTGGAACCTATTGTGTAAATATGGGAATTTCATATAAAAAAATTTCCCTGAAATGTGACTTCTTCAGCACAATTTTTTCACAAAAATCCTTTGTATGACCACTCTGGATTTTTCTTGTCACCAAGAGGCAGGAAGTTGCCAATCAATGACACTGCTCTGAGCCAAGTACCGAAAGTTATTAGCTTATTACCTTCTTCTCTATGAAATATCCTAAAGAAAACATCACATCAACAATCAATGCAGTCCAGTAATGCAGGTCAGATCAACTGAGAAGTTTGGGAACAAATTCTTGTGTGGAAAGTGTGTGGAAGGGAGGTGATACAGAGATTGTTTGTGCTGCTTCAAGAAGCACAAGATGGGGGACACCAGCATCTAACAGGCTCCAGCAAGAAATTTGTTGGTTCAGCCCAGAGATCATATCTCTGCAAGATTTCAGGATAAAATCTTGGCTCGAACTGGAACCAATTTGTGGGTGACAAACTGAAGACCTAGATGGACTTGATGTTATTTATTTTTTAAGCAGCTTGGATGTGACTGAGGCACTTGCTTGCATATCAATATATTTCCAAAATGATCATAAATTCTTTTTAAAAAATTAAATTAAACATCAGAAGACATTTGTTTTGGCAAATTTTTATCACTTGGTGACCAAAAAAATCCAGTCTGACTTGTACAAAGGATTTTTTGGTGAAAAAAATGCACCAAAGTTGTCAGATTTGAGGAATTGTTTTTTGTGAATTTGTCATATTTAGAGAACATGTCACCAACAATGTTTTTTTTGCTTTTTTCCCAAATTTGTGAAGTAGGTGGGTTGGCAATCATGTACAAGAGGAATTAGCCAAATTTGATGAGAGGATAAAGCGGGAAGTAGAAATTTTTTAAGAGTCCTTATATTATTTGACAATTTGTTGAATCAATTCTCTAAATTTGGTGACTTTAGATTATCTTTGTCATAATATGATTATCCTTTGTACCTTTTGTACCTTCCTACATTTTCTAGTCAGGTCGCCCCCAAAAAAACATAACACTGGTCACCAATATATAATATGATTCTTTAAAAAAGTTAGCTTTCTTCTCTGACCTGTATAGCCAAATGTGGCTAATTCTTCTTCTTGTAGCCAATTGTCAGCGTGAGTCACATCACAAAATTGACAAAAAGAAAACTCCAGTGTACAATTCTTTTTGTTCACACTTCGGAAACCAATATAAAATTCTGCCACTTCTAGTTATCATTATATCAGGTGACTTTAAGAGTGTACATGTCCTCAAACAACATGCTCCTTGAGGACAACAACACAACAATTTTTTCAAATTCTTTTTCCTACTGTCAATATGATAAACATTGTTTTCATCAAAGTACAACAACAAGATATCTTTCAGAACTTGATCACATGTGACGACTATTGGGTTTGTCTGAAAAAAAGTTACACATTACTTATGAGTTCAACTCAACTGCGGGCGGGCTCCTTCCTCCTTTTGCCAAACTATCTCTGTAAGTATGTTGTTGTGATTGTAGTGCTGTGTTTGGCGTGTGCTTTGTTTGTCACCAATACAAGTGTCCGTCCTGGCATGTGTTTTGAGCTGCCAACTCCAGTTGCAGCACAGTCGACACTGAGGTATGTCACTTTGTCAGAATTCTTTAAAGGAGACACACTGGTATGCATGTAGTACCCGTGTCGGGCAGTTATTACAAACATGAATATAGACAATATATACACCCTCAGCGGTTATCAGGGTGGACCTTCCAAGGATTCATCATATAACCATGATTCTCAAAACATCAAAGGAACCAGTTCTGATACTTTAGAGAACCAACCACTCTTCTCAAAGTTTTTGACAAACATAAATTGACTGCCTCAAAACCGTGGCCACAGTGAACCAGCACCCACCAGCGCACCATGAAGGATGAATAGTAAGTGGTCAGGAAACAATTTTCTGTTGGGTTTCAGTTCCCTATCGAACCATGGTGGTTACCTCACTTGCTTTTTTTCCCACCTACCTACTAACAACCCACAAACAGGTTGTCATTAGGTAGGTAGTAAAAACAGCCCTTACCTATGTATAAACCATCTACTTACCTACTAGTTACCTATTTTCCTACCTATTTATCTATATATGACACCTATTTCTTATGGAATTGGTTACCAAGGCAAAACCAAAGATTAACTCAGTTGAGGTTCATTCACAACTGACTAGTAACGGACATCCAGTGGATGGTGCGCTGGTGGGTGCTGGTTCACTGTGGCCCAAAACCGCCGGTTCTTTGATTCTGATTCATTCATTTATTTATTTATCTATTTATTGTGCAGAGAACTCGAACTGGCAGTGAATCTCCCATTTGGAAATCTTAGAGAAAATTGGAACTGCACAACACTGGTATATACAATTGATGTACATATATGTACCCCAAGTTTCATGCTATCATTATACCCAACCAAGGTGAACTCCTGCAATACCCCATGAGTGTGCATCTAGAGTCTAGACTCCTGTTATTCTGCTGTGTGTATGTAGAAGAATCAACAGAAGTGTAACTGAGTGTGTGTGTGTGTGTGTGTACCTATGCAAAGACTAGGTGGCAAGACTAGGTTGCACTGTGCTCATGTGTGTTGTGTCTTTGCTCCAGTTTTGCATTTGAAGTTGTTGAAATTAGACCTTGGGCCTTGAGAGAGGAGAGCATCATCTATCTCCTGGAACAACTGTGTCTCTACACTAGCGTTAGACTTGCTTTGAAGCTCATTATACAACCTGGTCATGGTGTGGGGACAAAGTTCAAGACCAAACCTTGATGCTGAGATGATGGTGATGATGATTATGGTCACAGTTGCTGTTGTTGTATCCCCTCGAACTTCATTTCACAAGTTTTTTCTCGATCACTTGGATCAGTACTAGAGTTGCAAGTACACGTTTGGTTTTGAGTGAAATCCCTTCAGCTCCTCATGTGTGCTTTGTTTTTTCTTCTCTATCTATTGACTTGGGTCCTCAAGCTTCGTTTCCTTTGCCAAGGCTCCTGAGCTGCTTTTGCATTGCAGCTAGGTGTTTGAATCCTGCAATCTTCTTGTTGCTTTTGCTTTAGCTGGTTTTGCTCTAGGTTAATGTGATCGCGATTTGCGAAAGTCTGGAACTCTCACTCCCACTAGACTCCTGGAGCTCTTGAACCAACCAACCCCGTGGCCAGCTTGCGTTTTTAGATTTGCTTATGAGCTGTTGAAATCTCTCCTTTGCGCTCCACGAGCAGCTCGGCTCTACCTCGTACAAATTTTGCTACTTGTAACTGCAAAGATGTAGAAATTGGACGTCTAAGTCTTCAAGCTCTGAAAGAATGTGCAGCAGCACTTGCTCACCCCCAATTCAAGGAAAGCAATTCGGGCTCAGAAGCGAAGCTGTTCAAGCTGCCAGTGGATCATCTGCCGAGAGCAGCTGCAATTATTCGAGACTGACAAGCCCAGCTTGACGTAACTAGCCAGCTTCTAGTATGTGAATATTGTCATGAGACGGGCATGGATGATCATGAGTTCAAGCTGGTACTACAAATCTGTTACGAAGGTAGTCAGGTTAGTAGGCGAAGAAGAAGCAGGATCAGTGCTCAAGATTGTGCAGCAGGGACGGCACACTAGCAACAGCTGCTGCATCTGCAGCAGCATCATCATCGATAAGTACTTTCATGTTCACCAGCTGCAGCAGCTAGTCGTCGACCCGCGTGGGCTGTTGTAAAAAAAGGTGCCTGCATCACGTCCTGCATCGACACTAGCAAAGACTTCATGGCAATAATTTCGTACTTGCAGCAGAAGAGATCAGCAGCACTACTACAGCTTCTAGTACTATTCTTTCTGATCATCTTCATCATCGCTGGTTGCAATACTGGGTTCAGTAGTTGTGGCTGCCTCAACAAGAGTTCTTGCTCGAATATTGAGGTTACAGCCAAGCAGACAATAGGTCCAGAACAAAAGATTCATCATCCAGTTCTGCTCCGATCCGACGACTCCTTGCTCAAGAGAAATGTAGAAAAGCTGAGCCGGAGCTCCATCAATGCAGCGCAGATCATGATCAACCCAAGCCGGAGTCCACGGACAGTACATGAGCAGCCGCAGATCATGATCGACCCAAGCGGGAGTCCAAGGACAGTACATGAGCAGCGGCGGATCATGACCAACCCAAGCTGGAGTCCACAGACAGTACATGGCCAGCGGCAGATCATGATCAACCCAAGGTCTAGTCCACAGCTGACAGTATATGAGCATCGACATGCAGTGCCCAAAGAGATGCTTGTCCTACAACATAGGAAATTACTGCGCACGGGTAGTACTGCGACGCCGTCCTGCTCGATGGCGGATCTAAGCATTACGCAGGGCTTGAGCGGTTACAGCAACGGCATCCCGGCGTACACTGTACAGATTGTAAACTTGTGTTTGAATCCCAACTGCCAACTGAGTAACATACATGTGGCGTGCGAGGAATTCTCGTCGGCAAGACCGCTGGATGCGCTTGTGTTTCAACGCCTCAGTTACAACGATTGCTTTCTCATGAACGGGGCGCCTTTACGAGCTGGAGAAAGCGTGGCATTCGATTACGCCAATTCTTCAGAGTATCCCATGTATGTGATTTCTGCAGACGTTGGACCTTGTACTCCTTGATCATGCAGCTTTGCAACTCGTCAAATCTCCCCCAAGTCCCAGGCTGCGGCAGATCATCTCCGGTAATAGAACTCATGCTTGAGCTGCACTTCTAGAAAATATTCTCACGTAGCTCTCATCTTCTGTACATTCTGTTTTGGTTTCCAAACGACAATCCCTTTTTGCAATCTTCTTAGACCACCCCCATGTATGTGATTTGATGTGCAGAAGTGAAAGACCCAAGTGTACACCTTGATGCTCCAACTGATCAGATGATCTTCCTCTAGCTGATCATCCCCAATTCTCATGCTCAATCCTAGAAATCTCATGTAGCTTTCATCTTTCAGCACTGCAGTTTTGTACATTCTGTTTTGGTTTCCAAACCACAATCCTTTTTGGGCAAAAGCATCTTTGGGTGTTACTATTAGGAACATGACATTCTCATTTTCCTAGAGCCATCAAACTTCAGAAAAATATAGGAAACACTTAAATAAGGATTTTCATTAGAGTTTTTTTTTTATGAATACGTTTACTATTCTTTTGCAATCTTCTTCTACCCCATGCATGTGATTTGATCTGCAGAAGTCAAGGAGCTTGTACACCTTGACATTGCAACTGATCAAATTTCCCCTGGGCTGATTGATCAACCCTAAATCTCATGGATGCTTTCATCTTCCAGCCGGCACTATTTTGTACATTCTGTTTCCAGTTTCCAATATTTCCACATGATCAAAACAGCTCATGTGCAATGCAAATCTGGTCCTTGATGGCAGCCAGGTTTGCTTGCTGCTGGCTACAGGACCTGGTTAAAGCTCAAGCTCAAGCTTTAACCCTTAGTTCCAAGAAGACATGTAGGAATCTGTAGACTTAGAATAGTGGTTTCTGTCTGTCTGAAGCCTGCATAGCTACCTACAAACCTATCCTTACCTTTTATATACCTACCTATAAACCTACCCTTTCCCTCTTACAAACCTGCTACATCAGACCTCCCAACCTACTTGGCAACAAATGGAGTGGGGTGGTTTGTACCTCCCAACCTCCTTGGCAAAAAAAGGAGTGGGTGGCTTGTACCATTAAAAGATCGTATACTTTGATTGTAACTCCTTTTCAAATGCAAACATATTGGTTTTGGATTTGTAAATCTAAGGCGCTTGTCTTTTTACAAGTTTGAATTTGCTTGCAACAGAGTGCAATGATCATCTATAATTATGTTGCTGCTCATTGAGATCTTGTATCAAATTTTATTGCAATGCATGCAGACAATTTTTTCTAAAATTCAGTTCAAGTCTATTGATTTCTCTCTACTATGGAATGACGTAGCTTTTGTTTGGTCCTGCATTTTGAGGAATGTTCCACAAGGTGTTGGTGTGAACTATTGATTTTCTCTCTACTAAATATGTGTTAAGTACATTTGTTTATTGGTTGTGCTGTGCAAGGGAGAGACTACAGAATGATGTAGTTTTCATTTGATCCTGCATTTTGGGGGATTCAACTAGAACCATGTAGTTTTGGTCCCACAGTTTGAGGAATGTTGGAAACATGTAGTTTTCATTTAATCCCATATTTTGGGGAATGTTGGGACAATCTAGTTTGCATTTTGTTCCAGATTTTGAGGAATGTTGAAACCATGGAGTTTTCATTTGGGCCCACATTTTGAGGAATGCTGGGACATTGTAGTTCTTATTTGGTTCCACATTTAGAGGAATGTTAGATGATGTGTCACTGTGAGACTTGAGTTCATTTCTTTTGCTTCCAGTGTTTGCTCATGTTTCTTTTATGTTATATGGTGTGTAAAGTATTGGGTTCAAGATTCCTTTCAAAGACTTTTTGCCAATGTGGATAGGCTCCCTAAATATATCTTACAGACATTTCCAAGCTTAATCTTTGTGCCATAAGAAGAGCCCATTCAATAGACTGAATGTTGTTCCTTATGGATCTTGGAGCTAAAGTTGCCAAAGAAGACATGGTTAGGATTCATGAGAAAGAGATGACAATGGAGTTGCAAGTTTGTTGATGGATGATTGGATCTTTTCGGTGATTGCAAAGATCTAAAGGCCCAACATATATGGGTCAAACTAGGCACAAATAAGGCTTAAATTATTTTGTCATGAAGGTGTATAATGGCAATTTCTTAGTTAATAGCTCATTACATTAACTGTCTTGTCAGAAAATTAGCTCCCTCTGCAGAAGAGCTTCAAGACATGAAGCTCCCCTTGAGAAGATTATTTGTATAAAGCTTCGTAACAAGTCAGGTTGGGGAATTATGTAATATGGAATGGTCAAGCCCCTGCCCATTATATTGGGTGGGGCACCAGGTGAGCCCATTAGGGCGAGCTAGGTGATGTGTGGGCAACATGATGGACTAGGGTGAGGCCATCCCACAACATTAAGGTCTGGGGTGGCAGATTCAACAATTTTAAAGGAATACTCATGTTCTAGCAAACATTTGAGTCACTATTATGAGTGTATGATCATCATTGGAAGATTATGTCATATAGTGTGATCAAGAAATGACATAATCTGTCGCTCAGGACCTTAATGTTTTTTTTGAACCAGTGTTGTGATAATATATCTTTTTGTATACAAGCATAATTGTTGGATGTGTATGCAAAGATAACCAGGACAAGGGTAATTTTCAAATTGTGGTCGTGTACATAACCAGTGGAGTGCTTCCCAACCTTTAACCTTGTGGGTATGCATATCCTTATTAGAGGTTGGTACATATTATTCATATATGCTCATTAAGTTTCAAGGTGTGTCAAATATTTATCTTGATTACAAACAGCAGCACATCAATGTTCTTGTGTCATGTCTTTGTGTCTTGCCTTCAGCCATTTGGGTGTGAGGTAGCTTGCCTGTGTTTTGCAATCTAGTCTTTAGAGTTCTTTGCTCTTCAATTGTTCATTTCCCCTATGATTCTGCAATTTGCACTAAGTATGCATAATATTGTGATGTTTTTGTGATCATGTCTTTGTGGATTATGATTTTGTAAGTTTTTGTAGTGATTGGGTCTTTGCATCAATTTGTTTTATATTGTTGTCATTTGTTGCATTGTGATCGGAAACTACAATCACACATAGGTAATGGGCTACCTCTATATTGAGCCATTACAGCCAATGGGGCAACCTCAATTTGAGAACTTAAGCAATTGGGCAATTCATTAGAGTCATCCAGAAAGTCTTACGATTAGAGGGCAAGAACACCCAGTTTTAGAATAAAAGGGCACCAAATGTATAACTGGGAAGGAAAATTTTACAAAGCAATTACTCTCTAACCTTGTGCATTAAATGCTGAGTTTTAGCATTTCATAATGAGATTTTAAAATTTTCCTTACTTTGTGAATACAACTTAAAGAGGGGATAGGGAGTGAAAGCAGGCCCAAAGACAGGTTAACTTCAAAGAGAAGTCTATCAACAAATGCCATTTTAGCAAATTGGCAATAGGGCAACTGTAATTTGAAAATTAGCACAGCCATAACCTTCCAAAGACAAAATGCAAACTTGAACAAATATATTACATAAACCCCTAATCGACATCCTCCTCTTTAAACACTGTACAGAATATTTTATGTTGGTTTCCAGAGGGTGAAGATTAAGGTAAGGCCTGAAGTTGAGGGAATTATCAGAAGAAAGGGCAACACAAGGCAAACCCACTTCTAGTAAAACCCTTGACCAAGAACCTTACCTATCAATTTTTTTCTGTAACTTAACATATAAACAGAAGATCCCTCCCCCACAAAAACGGAAGATCTCACTGAAAAAATGGGAGATACCTCTGTAAGACAGAATGCCCTGGGATTTCTCTGAAATCAAATTTTGATAGAACCTGCCATCTGAATACACCAGAAATTTTTTTGGCAGGTCTTTACATCTATACTATCATAACCAGACAACGCTGATATGAACATCCCTAACATGCTGACCAGGAAAAATTTCTGCCTTGTGCATTCTATATGTAACAAAATAACTATGTGAGAGTATATGAACCTTATCTTTTGCAAAATGTGGGGGTGAATGTTGAGTACCAAAAGTAATTATATTCCAAATTACAACTTTCTGTTCCTAAAACACTTGAGAAACTTCCACCTATTTACAACTAATTTCCATCCAGTCCAGAAGTGGGGGACATTTTCCAAATTGCAAGACCAGATTCACTAGATCACCTTATCATGGGTCCCTTGTTTTGGAAATTCCCCCATCCTGGGGCTTACCCTACACAAAAGAAGATCAGTGCAAAGCCCAATGCCTAATTGCTTTGGAAAGTAGAGATACATCTTGAAGTCAATCTCTCCTCTGGTGTTAACTTTGTTCTCCCTCCTGAATATGCCTTTTACATGGGGCTGGTGTCAAAATCCATCAAGAAATATGTTGTGCAACCTTAACCCTAAAGAATCTTAAATTGGCCACCATGTACATAGATGGTAGAATGTGATGTGTCAATCTCAAATATACCACATGTCAACCTAAGCTATATTTTTACTCTTAAAGAAGTCTCTTACTTTTCATATTTCTAAGGTTCTCCAGAAGCATCATACTCCATTTTTGGTAACTATAGCTCTCCTCTAGTCTTCTGACTATACTCTAAACAAGCCCTAACATGCATGTCACGACCGCATCCTCCTCTGAAGGTTGTGTTGAGAAGAACTCCTCGCACGTCACATCATTGTTATGCCACTGGCACTCAAGTTCTAAACACAAGTTCACTGTTTTGTGACAATTACCACACTGAGATCTACCATTGCTTATATAGCCGCTCAAGACAAGCTACCATATGCTTGGGCTAACAATTGAGCCCAAGGCTGTTGAAGAACAACTTCTTGGTATATATAGACTAGTGCAAGAAACATTTTCGACATACCCAATAGCGAAAAGAGTGGAAACCTCTGGTGAATAAAGTTGAATTAACAAAACATATAAGGACTCAGAAAACACTCTAAAAGGAATCATGGGACCAATATTTCAATGTGTTATTCTATTTTTCCCATTAACAGAGGAATGATTGTATTTTCCCATTGTCAAAACAAATCATTTAGGTGTTTGCATAAGGGAATTTATTTTTTCCTTGATGGTCACACTAGGAATTCTAAAAGAGTTTCTCTGTGACTTATTTACCACATGCAGTAACAGAGTTGCCCGCCTAGATTCCTGTACTGTCATGTTCCTTGATGAAACTATACTAAGAAAACAAAATAAAAATGCCAATCAATATTTATGTAGAGTAAATGCTTCATATTCCTGTACATGTAGAACGTTACAATTAGCAGTTGCAGTTATGGAAATGATTATTCTATTTCCTTGAGTATTTATCAAATTCAGTAATTTGTTTGTAGCATGAGTCTCATGCATGTTGTCTGGTGCCTACCAGAAACAAATCTTTCTGTTCTTGGAGATTTATACAATAGGAAGCTCACTGTAAAGTCTCAAGTTGGTGCAAAGTTTCCTAATTAAGTTGCATGCATAATCCAATAGTTTATATGTTGCGGGCCTTGAAAATTTTGTTCATGAATGAATTCCCCAAGTCCATTCACACTACTATTTTGCAGAAGATGGGTATCAAAATTGTTATCATGCCCCACTGTTATAACAAATCACAATGTCCTGAAGTTAACATCAACAATGGCAACTTGAAAATTGAACCCAAGCTAATTTCATCCACTCCCAACTTGTTTTTTTAAATTGAAGGGTGATGGCCTTGGAGGCACTTGTTGTTGCAGCTTGCAGATCATGGGTCCTTTAAAGCTTGAACAAGCTTCAATTGCTAGTACTCAAAAAATGCTAAGGATTACATGCTGCTAGACGCGACTTTGTGATATCAATATCGTTGTCATAAGATCTATGATCAATTTGCAATTTTATTGATTAATACTTGGTCGAATAGAGCAAGCATCATCTTCATAGAGTATATACATCATGAATCCATCATCAGAGTGGGTCAATTATCTGTTAAGAAATGAATCATTTGTGACAAGAAAAAAACTCGTAAATTGTGACCAACAAAAAGCACATCAAGCTACATCAAATGTACTCATTCTTTATTGCCAAGTTCCAATCACTTGATGATCCTGGTTCTTGAGGAAGATCAGGACAAAATTGAGGTATTAGTTTCAAATCCTATATCTGCCACCAGCTACCTTAGGTCATCATCAGATAATGTTAAATTTTTGTGTAGGGTAAAGCCCTTGGGTGTGGGCATATATAATTTTCCAAAATAAGGGGGTCTAGGATGCCATTGGAATGGAGTCACGCACTGCATTTTAGCCCCCCACACATTGGCTTACCCATATTAAACACAAGGCTAAAGTTATATGGACTTAAACATTATTACTTATAGTAAAGGAAGGATGGTCGCATATTCGTGAGGCCGAATATTCGTGAGGCCGACCAGATGATAAATGAAGCTTCCCTTAAATCCGTGCATTTGGTCCGCTTCCCCTCAATTCGTCTCGTCATCCATCCAGCCGGACTCATTGGTTCTGGGTATTTGAAAATTTTCAGAATCAAAAGAATCACTGGGTTAGGGTATTTCATAAAAAATAACAAAATCACAGAATCATTAAA
>Ga0116227_10007088_pt1 | contig 22151 bp, 15 predicted proteins | sample S1TSphgellanicum_FD_89693 | JGI IMG/M metagenome (GOLD analysis project Ga0116227, IMG submission 89693) | Host-associated microbial communities from peat moss isolated from Minnesota, USA - S1T2_Fb - Sphagnum magellanicum MG | ecosystem: Host-associated > Plants > Peat moss > Unclassified...
TCTACAACTGGTCATTTCCCTTCTTGTCTATTTCCATCCATTGCAGATGACATTCACATCATAGGTCCCCCTTCAATTGTATCATCTACCTATGGAATTTTTAAATCGAACTTCGTGCAATGGGTTTTTCTATATACCCAACCTTAGAAATGCATTGCATGGTCACCCTCTAACCTACCACCAAAGTTCAACACCCCTTCCTATTTTACCACCCCATCCAAAGGAATTAGAGTCTTGGGGCTTCCATTGGGCACCTTAATTTTCACATCATCCTTCATCAAAGATGCCTTGCAAGAGGATGTTCAACATGTGGGCCTTCTCCTTAGAATGGGTGATGTTCACATGGCCTCTGGAATTATAACTCGTTGTTTCGTGCAACCCCCATTATATATTTTATTATTTCCATTTTCATAAAGTTCCTTATTTCTTTTCATTCATCCCTCCATAAAGTGTTTGGATGCCTTTTGGGTCCAAGATCCTTTAATAGCCCAAAAGGACCTTTAGCTCGTAAACAAGTTTTCCTCCCAATAACCTTCAGTGGTGTTGGGTTCATATCGACATCCAACATCACCCCAACAACCTATTTACGGAGCTAGGCCTTTGTCACTTCAATCATAGCTGCTAGGTTTATGGTTGATCAATGTCCCTTCCTTTTTGAAACCTTAGCATGAATCGACAACAACACATTTCCTTTCCAACAACATTTGAAGATAACATGTGATCTTCTACCACCCCCAACCCATGCGTGTCTTCTTCCATTTGAATAACTCATTGGGCAACAAATGGTTCAACTTCAAGATTCCATCTCAGAATGTCTACACCATCATACCCTTTCTAACATGTTCTCCGACCGGAGATCTAAGGCCCATCATGGTCGAATTTTATCATGTTTTAGCCTAAGGGCAGGCATTTGGCTTACATCTCAACAAGTTTTCCTAGCCTTTTGATTATCTTCCCTAGTGTTTTGCATAACATTTTATACGTGATTTGGACTACCCCATCCCTCAATTACACGCATCCCTTAATGTGTGCGCACACATCCCATCAACCTTATGGGTATCCACCTTTTATGTTGTGCTCATGGCAATGAATGCACTAAAGCCCATGATGCAATTCATGACACCTTTGTTGCCATTATGTGAGATATTAATTTCCATGTGGGATGAAAACAATTACAGGCGCTTCTTTCAACCACATTCAACTCCTTTTTATCGACAAATCAACATTAAGCTCACTAACATTGCATTCACACCTTAGCCAAGGTTGTCATTGCTGACCCAATGTGAGTGGGTTTACTTCCCTGATCTTGCACAATTTAGGGATTTGTTGCCTCCAATGCAGCTTAAGCCAAAGAAAGGAGTTATCACAACCGACACCCCATTGATTAATTCCTCCCTTTAGCAATTGAGGTATTTGGTTGCTTACACAAACATGCTGATGTGTTTTTACACTACTATGTTAATGCCATTTGGAGCTTGAAAGGGACAAAAGGCCCTCATCTTTTTATTTTGGTCATTTTTCTTCATCAAAAAGTTTCAATCACATTATAAAGGATGCAAGTGTCTTCCATCTTAAATCAAATAGCCATAGGCTTAGCTACTTCTTGATTTCCACCCCTTCAAAACACACCTCTCATCACCATAATCGATCTATTGTAAGTTGTTGATTTTTGACATATAAATATGGCTAACCTTCCACAGGGTTATGGACATGGAGAGATTTTGTCACAACCCTAACCTTGGGCTCGTGACCAAGGCAAAAGGGGCTTGCAAAAGTGTGGGCCAAGACTAAGCCCGGGAGTCGCAACCTCATGCGCCCAGGAGTGCAAAAGAATGTGAGGGAAAGAACCCTCACACTCCCAAGTAAACTCCCATGTTGGGGGTTGGAGTCCCGATGGACTCCCAAATGTTCATAGAATGATTACAAGGGTCAAAACCTAATGGCTCGAGGAGTTATTTATATCATTGGAAAAATATTGAAACGTAGATGTCTAAAATGGGCTCACATCACCCATTTGGACATCTGAAACACAAGTTATGGCCAAAAGAAAGGCCGGGAATCAAATTGGCAATTTGATTCCCAATCACTAAAAATCGGGAATTGACCCAATTTCCTTACGTGCAGGTAGCGTGCCACATATCGTTGGAAAGCTCTCAACAAGGCTATAATTTTGCTTCAAACTTCATCTCGATTGGAGGTTTGCACACAAAGTTATGGGGTTCCAAAGTTGCAGAAATCCCAATTTTGGCAATTTCGGGACTCCCACTTGGGAGTCCCGGGACAAAAAGCCATTTGGATGTGGGCTTCGTGGAAAGGCACATAATATACTATAAGGGGGAAGGTGGTGGCTTCCCCCAAGTCCGGGCCGTGGTGAGTCTTGTGAGTCCGAGTTGCCCGTGGCTCGTCCTAACACCAAAAGTGTTCCAACTATGCACTAAACACCTTGTGTTGGTTTTGTGTAACTCCCTATGAGTAGTTGATGTTTGTCACTTTTCCTAGTCCCATCCCAGAGTTCCAGCACGCCCTTTACCCTTCAAAGTGCTACAAGCCAAAGAGCATGCCCTAACTCCTTGCTCTTCCATTGTTTTCCATTTGGACCCACATTTGAGTCCATCAAGGAGCCTGGGGGTGCATCATTTTCACAATTATTTTGTGCTAACTTAACATCCTATCATTTTTACCTTTTTCTTTATTTTATTATTTTGTACATTTCCCTAATCTATGGTGTGTTTTTTAATAAAAATTTACATGTCTTTGATGAATATTTGGCTTGAGTTGTTCTGTTTTGTCTAATCGACCATGGATTTCATATACCTTCTGAAAGGGGTAAACTTTCTTATTTTGTTTGTTAATTGCCTAGCTTGTCTTGAGGACCCACAATAATGGTATGCAACAATGTTAGTTGGTTTTTCTTTTCTCTTTTCAAAATGTGTAAGGAGGTTAATTTTTAATTTTTTTGCCACCACACAGGGTATTAATCATAGAAATTATCAATTTGTTAAAGTCGTTTAATATCAACTTCTTTGTTCAACTAATGCCCCCAGATACCAATTAATCCAATTTTTTCTTTTGGTGTTATTTGCCTATTATGCATTAGGGTTGAATATCAAATGCTCAATTTGCAAGGGGAATTGCTTGCATACCACCTTTTGCCTCTGGATGCATCCCTACATTCCTCAGCCTCCTAAGATGATTCCAACTCACGTACATAGTTGCCAAACCACATGTCAATTAGTCCCCTATCCAAGACCTTAATCTCACACTAATTTCCTAACACAAGTTTTTCCCTTTTCACCTCAAGTGGGAGGGATTCGACTCGAATGTGGATTTCTCAACTAGTTTCGAATTTCATCACTTGAAATCCTCCAATTCTATTTGGCAACCCAATTGCAAGTCTAACACTTAAATTCACTTTGGAAAGACCCAAGGCCCTTACTCAATCCTTCACCTATTTTTGCACATCTTTGTGTCAAGCAATGATTTATTGCATTGAGAGTCAAACCTAGATTAACAATTGCAATAAAGTCACAACAACCATGCCAACATAGGGGCCACCCCATGGTGGTCCCAACATGGGCCTCTTTTGGGCGAATCTACTAGGCAAGTTCTAGGAATTCAATTTTTATTTTTAGAAATCTATATCATTCAAGACAAAAAAAAAAGACTAAGTTGATGTTCAATTTTCAAGAAAATTTCAATTCAAAAGTAAACGGGAACAAGAAAATATAAAATATATTAAATGGGTTTAGGGTTTAAAGACTAATAAATAACCTATTTCAATGAAATTTTCAAACATTCATTTGTAAGTAATTAAAATTTGACAATTCAATACCCAACCCATAAAAGTTTAATAAGTTTTATGGATGTTATATATTAGATGAGTACGTTGTCTAACCAATCTTCAAATTTTCAATAATTAACAAATAAGTTACTAATAGCTTTATTGATAATCAAGTGTTTTTTCATTTGTATGCAAATCATGTTGTACCAATGATATTACTAAGCACAAAACATATGTGGGATTCAACCGGTCTCAATAAGAAAATAGGTGACTACCAAGTAAATAAATGCATGGAAATGGGTTAATATCATAAATGAATAATATGTATACTATTACAAGATGTGAGTGCAATCCATTAGTTCGTGTTCAATGGACTTGCGAGTGTAATTCATTAATCCCCATTCAATGGACTAATGAATCTACTATAAACGTTCAATCAAATTCAATGAATTCATTTCAAATCCAATGAAATCACATAGTAAACAAGAGACATGATATATGAATAAATGGTGAAAAAAATAGCAATTTAGCTACCCATCATGTTGCATCACACAAAATAAAAGGAACAAAAATAAACACAGTGATTCATGAGTAGTATGTTCGTAAGGGTTAATGGGTTGTTACGAGGTAGACAGTGAAAAAAAGCAAGTGGTCTACATACTATGGTTGTTAAGTAGGGAACTAGCACCCAACATACCAACCATCCATGGCTCGCAGTACCCTGGTGGCTGTGGGGTCTCTCCAGCCAGGCCCCAGGATAGAGTTATGCCCAATTAAAGGGCCTAGGAGAGCTGTAGTGCCTGGCCTGGCCCTGAAGTTTGGGAACGCCTTCACCCAATGGGCATCAACCCAGCATAAAGGGTGAGATGAAGTATGAGGTAAACATTTGTAAGTAGCTCATGAAGTGACAATGAATGCATAGATCACACTGCAGCCACCCCTCTAGGTGTTGATGAGGCATGTTATGCCTCCTCTTTAACTATGAAAGCTTACACCTATTAGTAGCAGGCATAAGATGCCTCCACACGTAGAAGCATCATGCAAGCAGATGAAGTGCCCTCCAACAACATTGAAAAGAAAATTGATTGGTTTTAAGGATATATTTGCAGTTAGAACAAAAGGAAAAAGGCTGTGCATTTTGGCAAATCATTATTTTGAACAAGGAACAAATTATTGGCTTGGATATTTATTATCTTTGGAATTTTTTAAGTTTCTTTTTTAGAATATCCATGTTTTGGAAGAAATTCAAGACCAAAAAGATTCAAAAGTGGATTCTAGAATGTCAAGTACTAGATGCAATATGTGTAGTTCCTTTGTTAGCAAAAGGTCGAGTATTGCCCATGTGAAATTTTTGCATGTTCACATGATTTTTGGAACAATAGGCTTAAAATGCTCCAATCAAACCTTCATATGACAGCCCATCAAACATGTTCACAATAGGCTAAATATGCTCCAATCAAACCTTTGTATGACAGTATCTTGAGCAATATACAATTTGGGCTCTAATTTGTACACCACATTGTTGCAGAAGATGTGAAGCCCCAGGACCAAATAAAGAATGTTATTGAGTGCTGCATATATATGGAAGACAAGAGTCTAACTTATCCACAATTTCCTACTATGTCTCATCAGCAAAAGCTCTAAAACCCCACCAAGGAATTCTCATCCACTGCATGCAAGCCAACAACACAGGCTAATCCAATTCTCTGTCATAAAGCACTTGGAGAAATTTCCTAGTGTATTTGGAGAGCACCATATATCCATGAATATCCCTCCTATACAAGAGGAGCGATATTATGATTACTCCTTAAGAGTGAGAGGGATTGTATGATCTCAAGTCTGACACCTACTTAAGCATACAATCCTTCCCACTATCCCTCCAACTCTTAAAGAGTATGTGGAAAAACCCTCTGCTCCCTATGCATTTCAATCTATGTATGTCTATGTTCATGATAATCTTTGTCTCATGCTTTGTGATGGTTAAAGTCCCTGGGTGGGGGACGTTCACAGAGTGCAAGTCTGGACTTAGCTATTGCCTTGTCTTAGGTCCCTTGTTTTGGGCAGGTTTTGGGAATGCCCCCAACAGTGGGCCTCTCCCTTGCAGAAAGAATTCACCCCAAGTTTTATGTTATATTAATGAGTCACAACAGCAATTATGTCTTATGTTTAACCATTGAAAAGACAACTATGTTGTAGCTTAACTTTTGCAACTAACTTAACACAATATATGCTTGATTTTGAATTTATGATTAATGAACTTTGGATTCACTTTGCAATGTGATGCAAAATTGTGTTAGTGAGCCATTTCTCTCCTCAGCATAAAATAGACATTTCTCTCAATACATGCCATAGGTATTAATCAACTTGGAAAATAATAGACCTTTAACGAGGTTGGGACCAATGTTTTTTTTGTCAATTTTGTGATGTAGCCAAACTACCAATCACCCATAATAAGATTTAGCCAAACTTGAGGCAAAAAGAGTTTATCAATAACATTAGAGTTTCTAAAAGAATCCTAAATCTATTTTTTTGTGGGGGCGGAAAAGGTTTGTAGTTTTGAATTTTCTCTATTTTGTGCAAGGGAGAGTGTAATTTTATTTTTAAAATGTTAGTGAGTGGGAGATCAATATGAAATTAATATGGGTGTATAGCATTGGATATGGGAGAGAGGACACATCCCCTAACAAATTTTGTCTAGAGCCTAGATTTACAGAGCCTTACATGGGTTTGTGCACTTTGCACCATCAAAACTTGTCCCACTTAAATGACAAAAATGATTTGTATGTTCTATTATTCCCTACCAAGCTGAAAGCACACTAGAATCCTCCTAAATTGTTGTCATAGAATATATTTTTTACATTTCAAAAAATTGGCAAGATGTGTACACCAAATTTATGACAATATTCTGAACTTTGGGGAGATTTGAGAAGTTTGAAACTTGATTTAATATTAAAAAATTAAAAATTCAACAAAATATGAAGATTTTGTATGTGATGAATATATTTGGACCAAAATAATACCCATCATTAAATATGAAAAATGAGAAACATATTTTAAAAGCAAGATTATAAGTGATTTTTTTGAATGAGATTTTAGATGAAGAATGAAAATGATGTACGAAAATATAACCCACCAATTTTTTTGAAATTTATATATTTTTAAACACTTTGATCAAAAACATGATTTTTCAATGTTGGTGAGCCATAAAAACTTTATTGTTCAATATTTTAAGGATTGAAACATGTGTAAAATGAAAGAGGGGAAAATCTTTGAAATGGGCATAATCTATTTTTTCCATTTTTTTCCATCTTATTAATGGAACATGTCACACAATAATGGCCATCAAAAAATTACATGTTATATACTATGTGTACATTGGATGTACTCAACCCTTTTGATTTGGTTGTTGGATCAAAAATAATTTTGAGTTACAAAAATTTATCATGCACATTCAAAAAGCTATTTACTTGACTTTGGGATTAGCAAAAGGAGTAGTGATTGTCGAAATGATATTTTACAATGAGCTTTTTCTTGAAGTATGACAAGTTTTGATGGTGAGCCACTTTAAGCAAAAAATGGCGATGTATGATAAGTATGATAGTGTACAATGAATTTTTTTTTGGTGACAATGAATGATTATTGATTATTAGTCACATGTATAATATAAGGACGAGAGTGATGACCCTTCCCAAATCTAAGATACAATGAACCATGTGAACATTTGGCTTCAATTTGCATTAACCACCATTTTTTTAGTTTTTGTAAATTGACTTTATTTTAAACTCACATTTGTGAACTTGTCCTCCTCCCATCCTTGTCACAAGCATGAAAATTGTTAAAACAATTGACTTTCCAAAATACACAAAAACCAAAACAAACTATGGCAAAAACAAGCTTAAATTTAAATCCGAACATAGAACATCATGAATATTAAATAAAAGAACATGAAATATGTAAAACAAAAATTCAAACAAAATTTTATTCTAAGAAGGCATGAAAATATGAATATGAAATGAAGTGAACAAGGTTATGATGCAAGATTATACCTTTAACTAGTGTTCAACAAACTTAAGACAATGGGGTCCTACCAATATTTATATCTTTTTCGGGATTCAATTCAAGAATTTTTTTATAGAAGTTTACATATGTGCACCACCCAAGGAACCTTCTTGAAAATCTTCTTAAAGTATAAATGAATTACAAATGAATCATAAGTGAACTAAAAATTAATTAAAAATTAATTATAAGTGAATTACAACTTAATTACAATTGAATTACAAGTAAACTAGAAATGAAAGTTAGAAGTTAACTCCAAGTTAACTATAACTTGTCAATTACAAGTTAATTCCAAATGAACTATAAGTAAACCAAAAATAAATTACAAGTTGACAATGGATGAACTTCATCCGTTGTTTATGAAAAATGATGATGGTGGTGGTGGTGATGTTAACAATTAATGGTGATGTTGGCCAATGATGGCATTTACAACAATCTTGGAGTTCTCATCCCCCTTTTTGTATTTAAAGTTAAAGAGCACGCCTTGAGTTTACATTTCATTACAAAATAGGAATCAACAATTTCCTTATCCCCAATATCACTTGACAAACCCAATAGTGTTTCAATTGTTGATTTTTTAAACTTTTCTTTTGGTGACACTCCTACATTGCACCCATGTTTCCAATTCATCATATATGGAACTTGGTACATATTTGGAATTGAGAGCCATGTGGCAATGGATCCTATGGTCATATCACTAAAAGGAATCTTCAAATATATGATTGAGTTTATGATTAATGTTCCAGTCATAAAAGACAAAAATGACTAATAGCCTTAAAATCATTATAGATGAGTCGTTGAGGACAATAGTTTAAGACATGATTTGTCAATGATGTGGCACAATTCATTCATTAGTCATAAAGGACATACATGAAATCATTCGTCATAGTTTAATCATTGTGTAATTATATTTTATTATTACAAATTATAATTATTGATATTATTATAATGTAAATAAAAGATATATTTTTATTTTCATTATGTTTCATCCTATCAATTGTTGACATGTGTCACCACCTAAACTAGGTTGAAAACTAGTTTAAATGGTTAAAAAAACCACCTAATCTACCTAGGTAGTTTAATTAAGTATGGAATATCCGGTCAATATTTCATTGTTGATCACAACAATGTCATTTGTGAAGTTTGATCCTTGGATCCCAAGGATATAATTGATTTCCTTTACCACCAAGCCACCTCACTTGTTGAGTAAAAAATGATTATTTTATTTGTCCCATACTTCATTTAAACATCACACACAACCTCAAATTTGATGATTCATATTTTATTGATAAATTGTCCAAATTAAAAAATTATTCATAAATTTCCTTCAATAATGTACAAATTATTATATATGTGTGTAAAAATGTGAATTCATTTCAAAAGAAAAATATTTGAATTTTTAATTAAATAATATTTCAATGACCATTCTTTAAGAAAATAAAATCCAAACACATGATTTGTAAATGGAAAAACCTTTGTGGGTAGTACAAGAATAAATAAAATATATTTTAAACCTTCATTTGATTTATGAATTTATATTATACAATATTTTTCTAGTATATCATAATTTTATTAATAACTTTTAATTTAGACATACGAGTCCATAAAATTTATTCACACAAAAAATTTATAAATGGATCATAAATCAATTATAATATCTAAATTTTTATATGTAATAATTTTTTTTATATTAGTCATATTAAGTTGATTTATAAATTTAATTTAAATATCTTAATTATATTTTAAAATAATAATTAATATTAAACATTGAATAATTTTCTGAAATTATAAAATTTATTCATTTAATATAATTGTGTAATATTTATTTATATAGATATAATATAAATTTTTTATTTAAATTGATGATAAGAAAATTTACATTATATATTTACCAAATTTTACATTTCTATTTTATTTTTAAATTATAATATTAAAATTTTATTTTTATTAGATCATTTTTTATTAGTAAAATTTATTTCAATTTTTGATAATTAATTTACTCATATAAAATATTTTTAAATGGATCATATATCAAGTATATTCAAGAAAAATATAATTAATGTTTTTATATTATTCATATGTATAATATTAATTGAAATTAGTTCCTTACATATCATAATTCCTTATTTGTGAATTTATAATACTAATCATTTTTGAATCATTGCAAAATAGTTTTATGATCACATTATGTATGTAATGACACATCATTTTGTCATCAATTGTAAATGCCATATGGATGAAAATGTGTAGTGAAAATACAACATCAACCTTCCTATGATCACGTCATCATCTACTAGTCAAATGCACCACTAATGTATGACTATAATTTTTTACACATAAGATTTGAAGTAATATCCTATTATTATATTCAATTATTAGTTGTTTAGGACATTTAGTCATTGATTTCTTGGTTGCAAAGGACAAGATTTTTTCTAGTGTATATTCCATGTGCATTGATTTTGCTTCATTGGAAATTCAAAAGTTACAACCTCATGATTCATAATTCATATTACAATGCAATTCTTTGCAATCATTCCAATCAATCAAACATGAAATTTTCAAAGAAAAATTACAACTTATGTGGTTAGATTACATTTCAAAAACTCTTCAATGAAAATATGACAAGGGTTGAACATACTCATTCTCTTCTTGAATTATAGGTGAGCATAAAATTCATTTTTAACCATTTTTAAAATCTTTATCTTGTGTGTTGCACAATGTTTCATGTAATTTTGCAGAACTTCTAATTATGTATGTGTCATCATCTTGAGAAACATTTGAAAAAAAATAAAGCACTTATCATTGATCATCTATGTTCTTGGGAATTTTTTATTTCAAATAGTTTGAGGGAAAAGGAGGAGGAAGCAAATAAATTTGTCGAAGTGTACGGTTTAATTTTTTTAAATATTAGTCTCCAAATGGCACATTTGTTTATTTAACAATAACCATGTTTTGGAGCTAATCCTAAAATGTGTAGATTTCAAATGTAAGATTAAACCTTGCTTGACCATAAAGTTAAATGCAATTTTGACAATTGTACCCCCTGAGAATTAAAAAAACATGGTTGCATAATTAACCTTTTTGGCATCATAAAGGGGAGCTAATAAGTTACAAAGGTAAAGCTTTAATGTACGTTGATCAAACACCCATTGTAGGAACTAATATTGTATGAACAATTCCTAAAACACAATAGATGTCATCATCAAATATTTCTTACAATATGATCAAAACATGAAATTATTGATAATTTAGTTCAAGAGAATTTGGGAGGGTATGACATTAAATTGAAAACTTTGGCTTCTAAAAATGAAGTTTGTTTTGAAAATGTGTATTTTATTCTTTAAAATGTTTGATGAAAAGAGAGCCCATATTAGTTGTCTTCATACGTCAGGAGAGAAAAGACAATTGCAATTGTTGAGGAGTATGACAAAATATGTTTTTGAAATGTTATCAACATTTGCACCATTTGTCATGGGTTATATCTAGTAATGTTGACACAAGGACTAATAAAAACTATAGCCTTAGTATTTTTGAAATGATAGGATGCAACAATGAACAAGAAGAGGAAATTTGTCAATACTCCAATGAGAATTCTTGATATTTTGAAAATATGAAATGCATGCAAAGGAAATCAACTGTCTTTAACAATGGTGATCAAAATAAAATTGAATGTTTCCCACTATTGCCTTCCATGCTTAAAAAGTCTTGGGAAGTTTTGTAAAATCATAGGTTGAAACAAAACGTGGTTTTCCATTTGTTATTTTTACCGGATTAGAAAGATGTAGATCTTACAATCAAAGAATTTAAAAGGCTAAACCTTTTTTGGCAAGAATTAACTTAATGGTTTAAAAATTAGTTATAACCCCCCATCTAAGAAAGTTTTAATTTATAAAAATTGGTTGAATGATTCTAAAGTTGGTTATAACCCCCCATCTAACTTTATTGAATTGATTTAAAATGAAGATGAACTAGATGAAGAATTTGAAGGAGATTAATGTAATTTTTTAATTATACAATTGAAAGTTTATATATCTATTTGAAACATTTTGGTAAAAGATTTGAAAATTAATAAAATTTCATCTTTAAAATTTGAATTAATGTTGAAATTGTAGCCCTACACAAAGAAACAATTACAAATCTAACTATTATAATATCAAAGAGAACCATTTGATAAATATCTTATGCAAGAAAATTTTGAGATTTAAAAAACCTTAAAGAATTAACACATTTGTTTTGGGTGGCAACACCTTTTTTTTCTTAATTGAAAATTACATAGTTGAAATATAGGCTTTAATAGATTGGTTGTTTGGTAGAAATTATAATTCAATTGGTTCTACAATAAGATCATGTTTCTTTTCAAAATTGAAAATATAATTATTGAAGATATAGAATATGCATTAATCCTAGGTATTAAGAAAATTGAAAAATATATAACATACATGTGGAAGCGATTTTAATAAATAATGATTCTAAATAGGTTTTGTTTTTGGTGACTTAAAGTGTGGCAAAGTTTTGAGTTTGATTCCAATTTTAGGGGAAAAGAAGAAAAATAACATCATGAAGGGGATGTGAAAGTTTCTTGGATGAGTTAGTGATTCATGTATTTGCTTATGACTCTTCCTCAACAACTTATAGGAAGTCATTTTTATTTTTATGATTGTCTTTATGCTCAATGGTTAATTTTTTTTGGGCACATGTTTATATGAATAGATTGCAAACCTCACAATTTCAACTAAAATTAAGAATTTGAACACATTGTTAAGTTTAAGGTGAAATAAATATGTGAATATTGAAAAATTAGAAAATAATAGGGTGGGAAAAGTTTTTAACTCCATCATACATAATAGCCTCCAAACAATATCCTCTTTAATTCAAGTAATATCAAATTTCCCCTTGGATATTTGTTTTATGAATGTTCTTTGATTCTATTTCTTTAAAGAGTCAAGATGGAATGATCTATTCCCAACACCACTTTAAACCAATGTTGGGTGGATATCCGATCTGAATATTAGCCCATATATCATTCATGACCAACATCCGATGGATATTATCTGGGGTGATATCTTGTTCCTTGATATCCGGGGTCTATGTTAGATATAAGGATCCTGATATCCGGGCTGGATATTAAATCCAAGCCTGGATTAGAATATCAAGTTAATAATTAGGTTAGGTTAGTAATTAGTTTAGTAAGTGATTAGGTTAGGAAAAAAAGGTTGCAGTTTGCAACCATTACAACCTAACATCTTTCCTGGGAGAGGATAAAAGAGTCACAATTGGCCTTTCTAATCCTCTTTCACTCTCATTATTATTATTATTATTATTATTATTTTATTTTTATTTTTATTTTTTTCCTTTTTCTCTCTTATTTTCCTTTCCTGGTTCTACTCTCACACTCTACTTACCCTTTCCTCGGGCTCTTGCAAGTTGCTGCAACATTTTAAGTAAGTTTTTTTCTTATTTGTTTTCAAGAAAAGAGGAAACAACTTTATTTTCTTTTTAATAGCTTGTCTTCTTATTTTTGAATTTGAAATTTCTTGTGTAGTTTCTTTTACTTTTTTTTGTTCCTCAAGTTCTTTTTCAACTATTTATAGGTTTTTTTTTTTTTTTTTTTTTTTTTTTTTAAATTTATATTTTTTTTTTTTTTTTTTTTTTTTTTTGATTTTTTTTTTTTTTTTTTTTTTTTTTTTTTTTGGCTTTTTAATGTCGCTCTAAAGTGCACAATGTTTAATGTGTGTATAGTATCTTGGTGGGTTTCAACTTCACTTTCTCCAATGTTGCATCGACCTTTCATATGCGTTCTTTTTTCTTCTCATAAATATAATGCTTTGATTATTTAGCATAAACACAACTTGGTATTTAGATCAACTAACAATCTACAATTAAGAAGATTGTTTAGTTGTGGTCTACACTTTACACCAATGTTATGTGGATATCATTTTTTTTGTTATATTCATTGGTTTCAAATTTTTAACAATTAAAAAAAATTGGGTCAAAATTTAAATTTTTAAAAAAAATTATGATATTTATCAAGGGTATCAATTTTTTAAAGACAATTATAATCCAAATTTCACACTTTTGAATATCTTAGAAATAAATATTTGTTGAATATTCAAGGCAATTCTCATAGCTTGGATAACAATGTTCAAAACATTTATTACAAACCCATATATAAAGGGATGAAACATTTCACATCTTTCAATTTGGATTAATATATTTTCATTTCCATTTTTCACATCACGTTCAATGAGCCCAAGGGTGGAAAAACCCAAATAAACAAAATTTATTGCAAACAAATGTCCTAGTTTACGGTTTAAGGTGAAATATGAATGTTGTAAAAAAAATTAATGCAAACATTTACAACATTTACAAGCAAGAATAAAATCCATTCTTCATATATAAGAGTGAAGCACAAAAAGTTATTCTAATGCACAAAATGTTGTAAAAAAACTTGCACAAGAAAACATAAATAAAATCGTAATAACAAACAAAAAAAGAAAGCACAACAAACAAAGACAAAACAATAATAATAATAATAAATGTGGGAAATTTTTATCTCATAGAAAAAGTTATTAATTGTCACCAAGGAAAGTTCCATCGGCACATTAGGCACATTAGGCCAAGTACAAATTGAATACAAATTATGCTACAATAGTCAAATAAGATATAGGTAAGTTGTTAGTAACTGGATTCATTGAATTTGTAGAAAAAACTACATGGTTGTCACCCATAGTAGTAATACTCAAAAAAAATGGCAAGTTGAGAATCTATATTGATTTCAAAAATCTAAATGTAGCCACAAAGAAAGATCCATACCCATTAAATGTTAAACATAATAGCAGGGTATGAAGCATATTCTTTTTTAAGTGGATATTCAAGATATCATAAAATATCTATAGCTCCAGAGGATATATATAAAATTACATTTGTTATAGACAGGGGGGCTTTTATATGGAAGGTGATGTTGTTTGGAGTTAAAAATGGACCTTCAACATATCAAAGAGTCGTGACCAAAACATTCAAATAGTATTTGGACAATTTTATGAAAATATTTTTGGATGATTTTACATACATAGTGACATGGAAAGTCATTTGCAGAAACTCAAACCATGTTTTCAAAAGTGAAGAAAATATGGCATTAGTCTAAGTCTAGACAAATGTGCATTTATGGTATTTTTTGGGGTTGATCTTGGGTTTTATTATTTCCAAAGAAGGGAAACTACCAAATCCAAAGAAAATACAAACAATAGTAAATGTGCCACCACTTAAGAATACCCAACAGATTTAAATATTCAATGGGATAGCACAATTTTATAGATGATTTATAAAAAAACTTTGTTACTGTTATGACACCTATCACTAAATTGACCATAAAGACATAAACTTTTCTTTGGATAGAGGAAATTTAGAAAGCTTGGGAATTGATTAAACAAAAATATATTAAAGCACCAATATTGATATCACTAAATTAACATGTGGAATTTCATATTCATACAAATGCATCCTTGTTAGCTATAGGGGTTATGTTATATCTAAATGTAACATGGAAGAGTGATCAACCAATAATGTATGCTTCTAGGCTTTTGAATAGAGCATAATAGAATTATAGCACAACAAAAATAAAGGCTTTAGCAATGTTTTTTTTCTTTGCACAAATTTAGAAATTATTTGTTGGGCAATAAGTTTGTCTTATATATAAATCATATGGCATTGGTCTATTTGGTCAACAAACCATAGGTTTCAAGGAGAATAGTTAGATGGTTGTTATCGTTCCTTGAATATGATTTCATAGTAGTGTATGAGCCAAACAAAATTCATGTAATTGTAGATGCATTGTCAAGATTACTGGATAGTATAAAACCCATAGGTGTGTTTGATCAAGCCAAAAATGCAAGTTTATTTCATATAGGGCTTAAGTGGTTGAATGATGTAAAAGAAAATTTGAAAACAAAATAGATTAAGGGCACATTATTGGTGTTATAAAAGTAAAGATTGGTGAAGAGAGCAAAGCCTTTTACATTGAATAATGGTGAATTGTATAGAATGGGCCAAGACAACAAACTACGACAATGTTTGACAACAATAGAAGCATAGATGGTGATGAAAAAATTGCATGAAGGACCTTCAAGAGGGCATTTTGTAATTGAAATAATGTAGAGGAAGATATTGGATGTTAGATATTGGTGGCCAATTATGTATAAGGATGTGCATGATTACTACAGATCTTGTGATGCATGTTAAAAAACAAGAGGATTGGCAATTCAAAGTCTTGCAAAGTTAGTCACAAGTTTTTAAAAAAAACCATTTATGAAATGGGGACTTAATTTTGTGGGGCTAATTAAGCTAGTAGGGAGATATATAGGAAACAAATATATTCTTGTTGCCATAAATTATGTTACTAAGTGGGTGGAAGCAAGAGCATTGAGAACTAATATAGTCATAGTCACAACAATTTTTTTGTATGAGTGCATATTAACCCTATTAATGATGCCATCAAGTATTTGACACATCATTTTTTGATGAAACATGTGAGTTCTACAACTTATTATCCTCAAAGGAATGGGTAGGTTGAGTCTACTAATAAGGTATTTGGGACATTGTTGACTGAGTTAATTAATGAAAATAAAATAGATTGGGATGGGCGTTTATCTACAGTGTTATTTTCATACATATACATACAAAATAACAACATGGTATACACCATATCAATTAATGTATGGATTACATCCATTAATGCCCACAAAGTACATCATTCCAATTGCTGGTGGAAATGAAAGAGATAGTATTCTAGTGAAAGTTTTAATTAGTAGAATTACATAGCTCAAGAAATTGTAGGAAGCTATAATATAGGCTATAGAAATTTCAAGAGTTCAACAATGGAATAGAACATTATGGAGTCAACAAAAAAATCCAAAAAAATAGTTTAGTTTTGGTGATTATGTTTTGTGGTTTCCAAAGGGCAATAAATCACACCTAGGGAAGTTTATTAGGAAATGGTTTGGATTGTACATAATACAATATGTGTTGCCAAATATCATTTTGTTATTGGTGATCATTGAAAAGTTTGAAACTAACCCTGTGTTAGTCAACATGAATAAACTCAAACCTTATAAATACTTGGAATCTGAAGTTTAGAAAAAAGAACAACAGATGCCAGTATATTAAGAATAGAGCGCAAGTGGAGTTTAGGAGGCAAATTCTAACACAGAGGAGGATGATGAAGGATGTGATTTAGAAACCACATATGAAGAATGATGAAAATAAAAAATAGATCATAGATCTAACAGTGAACACAATTTTTATTTTCGATTTGAAGATGAACAATAATTCCAACAGTGTGGGATTTGGGATGTAGAGATTTAGGTGTGTGATGATATGTTAGTGTATCGATTGAATTAGTAACAATATTTACACAATCATCAAAATTGTGGGCACAATTAGCAAAAAATTTAATATAGTCACCAAATGTGTTTTCACAATTAATATAGAAATGGACATAATCAATAGAAGTTGTATAAGGTGTGGAGTTAATATAGATAATGTAAGGAGATTACATATGTGGAGTAATCGAAAGATGAAATTTGTGACGTTCATTCATAATGATGATGTTAAGTGCTTCCACATGGTTGTACAAGGGACACATAAACTTGTAATGATGGGCCTATTAATTTCGAAGATCATGTGTTAATTAAAAGATGATAGGTAGATGAAAAAATGAATGTGACAGGCGAGATGTTCAAGGATGAAAAAAAAGAGGTAATTGTAAAAAATAATTTGTGTTTGTTGTTGGAAATTATGCACGCTTTTGAAGTTTTGGAGTTCATGGCAGTATGAGTGTAGAGAGTGCAATTGAGAAACTATAATGAATAGCAAGGGAAAAGGAAGCGTAGAGGAGTGAGCACAAACAAAAGCAAAAGGAGGAAGTGGAATTGTTGAGAAAAACATAAGTAGATGAGGAGTGTTGAATATTTAGTCATTGGTTGTAAGGTTGTTGTCACATTCATCATCATTTTTGGAATGTGTAGAAGGGAAGGCATGCAACGAGAAGATATAATTTATGTATATGATAATTTAAGACATAGATATAACTATAACATTTGCAATTGAGTTTTTGCATATAAGCAAACAACATTGGCATGCAAGAAAGTAAACATGACCAAGAGCTACATTAGTACATTTGGTGTGCGTTGAAGAATTGGAGAAAGACGAAGTTGAGGAGCATCATTTTGTGGAGGCACAAATAGTGTAAAAGGATGTAAGGGAGGAGAACGTTGTTGTGAAGGAAGAATGACTATCCACAAAAATGTAATTGAAAGTACAATAAACCACAAATGTGCAGACAATGGTAAAAGCACATCGAAGGGTGATGGAGATGGAGCAGCATGAAGTAGAAGCAGTAGTAAAAAGAAGACACACAATCCTGGACAAAGTTACAATTCTAGAGAAAGGCATTAAAATTCTAGATCCTTATCGATTCATGTGGACACAAACGAAACATAACTATGACAAACATGTAAAGTGGATGGAGGACTAAAAGGATATTATTGCGGAAGAAGACTGGGCTTCTAAAGTAGGGCTTGTACCTTTGTTTTTGATGGGGTGGGAAGCACCAATGCCTGATGTAATGTTGCAATTTCTAAACACATTTTTGATCAAAGCGTAGATATTTATTTTGGGCATGAGGATAAGGTGTATGTAATTAATAAACAATTGATTGTACATGTTTTTGGAGTGTGTGTGAAATGGTATGTAGAAGAATCAAATGAACAAGTCAGTAAGTCATTAGCAATTCATGCATTACAAAATTGTAGATTTGCACCTTCAATTTTTTTTTGTAAATCAATGGAATGCAAAAAGTTTGGGTCTGCCATAGATATTTTGCCATTATTTTTGTCGTTTATTAGAGGGAGAATGCATAATATTTTAGCAAAAAAAATGCTATTACATTGGAGAGAGTGGAAAAGGGGCAAAAGGTAGATTGGGCATAGATTATATTCAATAGTTTATGTAGTGAGCTAGATAGGTGGTATAAGTTTGTTAAGGAGAATAAGGGGGGATAAGAGAAATACATGTCATCTGCCTTAGTATTGGCAAAAATCTTTCAGTATTTGTTTGTGCATCAAAAGGACAATCCAAAAAAACCACTAACCAAGGTTAAAATAACTAGGGAAGAGATGAAGATAACATTGGAGAACAGAAAGGAAGCTACAACAAATTCTCCAAGAAGTGCTCTCAAGAGAAAGAACAAAGTTGAAGGAGGAGGAACCTCAAGTTTAAGAATGAAAAGGGAATATAAAACATAGATTTGAGGGCATAGAAAATGATGAAGGGCAAAGTGGAACCATCTGCAATGCTAACAATGGTAAAGGTAATGTTAATAATGGTACATGTAGTTAAACAAATTGTAGTAGTACCACAGATGACATCTCCACATGAGAGATAGTTGAGGGAGCAGAGGCAAAAAATACCATAGATGACATCGCCACAAGAAAGGCAACTGAAGGAACAGAACCAGGAAGTTAAGAAAGAACATGACATAAGGTTTCTAAAAGGTGAAGAACATCTGCACTTTGAAGGGGATGTATGTGAAAATTGGATGGAAACCACTATTCCAAAACATTTTCAACATTTACAACTACATTTGCAACATTAACAATAGTAGACACATGAAGGTCTACATGCCATTGAATTGGAGATAGAGAGAGTGGTGGGACAATTTGTTTTTGAAGAGTTTAAACTAACATAACTACATGTACCACATAGTAAGCTAGAATTTGTAGAAGGATTCCCATTTGAATTTGAATTAAAGAGAAGAATGGCACAAGAGTTGGGATCATTTGTAGAAGGATTTGGAGATCCTACGGCACAGACAAATACACCAAAGTTTGTGGAGGAGGTAGATGTAGAAGTAATGAAAATATATGAGGTAGTTGAGTTATTTCAAACCATGGCAATTGTGAATTTGAATATGTGGAATTTGATTTTGGAAGTAAACATTCTAAAGAATAAATTGGCTATGGGGGAGAAGGAGAAGGCAATATTATAGGAGGAATTGGATAAGGAGAGAGATTTCTAGAAAGGGTATAAGCATAATATGGAAATCTAGAGGAAGAACATGGCATAAGTTGAGTAGAAAAATAAAATGTTCATTAATAAATTGTAAGATGAAAATGAGGAGCTCAAGGGTAGCACAACATGGCTCAAGTCATAGGATGAAGAACTATAGAATTAAGGAAGAAGGTTGAAATTTGCGAAACCATAAAGATGAATTAGACAAAAACATTGTTTCTTCATAAAAAATAATAGGAGGCTTTGAATAGTTGGGTGAAAACATAGATTAATAAAAATAAGGAGAAGGAGAATGTTATGACAGATTTGGAACTAATAAATCTAGAGAATGTATTTCTGTTGTAGTTTAAGGAGCTTAGAAGAATGATAGCAAAGGCAAGAAAAAAACAATTAATGGAGGACAAAAAGGAGTATAAAAAAACTCTACAACACCTGCAACATAGTTAGAGAGGGCACATGAATAGAGGAAGAGTTTGGATCTAGCTGGTATTAATAAAAGATTAAAGGATTATGAATAGATGTTGTAGTACTATACCTTAATAAGGATAAAAAACAAGATAAAGAACTTTGGGGCAAAATCTAAGGAATGTTGGGAGGTTGAAAAGGAATATTTTATAAAGGAATTGGAAAAGAATCTAATTCAACATAGAGCTTATGAAAGAATTATAAGGTACAAGTTGGAAACTTATCAAAAGAATTTCCAAATTTTGTTTGTGGGAGTCCAATAAGTACAGAGGTATCAGGCTAGGATGAAGAGATAGAAGTAAGGCCTAGTGGAACAATTCAAGAGGAGGAAGTATAAACCGAGGAACCACAAGACCTTAAAAGTGGAGCAGCTTAAGAGGAGGAGGTACAATTAGAGATACCACAAGACCTTAGAGGAGGGGGTCAGGAAGAGAAAAAATTAGAGGGAATTTAGGAATTGGAAAAGGTGGAGGCTATTCCAACACCATAAGAAAAGATATCCAAGATACATCTGGAAATAGAACCACAAATTGAATTAGTGGGGGAGGAGATCGGAACTTTAAAGCAAAACATAGATATAAAACCACTAGTTTTTATGTAGATTAGGATTATAGAATTATAGTAGGGGAAACATATGTTTGACAAGATATAAAATATTTTCATTTCATTTTTGTCATTTTACAAGGATTTTGGGGATGGAATCCAAAGTATAGAGAGGGTAATGTTAATGGGGTATGATGAGTATGTGATTTTGGATGAAGAAGGTAGTTAGGATAAAGACTAATTAGGGAACTTTGTTAGTTTGAATTTAGAATTCTTGTTGTTTTGATCATGATGATGTGACTTGGGATGGTTCAAAAGATTAGAGTTTTGGAGAACAAGGGAGGAAAATGAGACATGGAATTTAAAGAAAATAGGAAGAGTTGTAGGTACTTGTAATAAAAAACCATAAATTCTATTTTGATATAATAGAAATTTTAAATATATTTTTGGATTTTTTCAACAAAACATGGGTTTATGTTGTGACTTGGATTCATGTTTTCAATAATACAAAAAAACACATACTTCTACAATGAATTTTATATTCATCTTTTGTGTGATTTTTTTGTAGTATTAAATTATGATGAAATGAATTGTAATATTGTTTTTGGAGTTTTTTACAATGTATTCTGAAGTGTAGATTCTAGTTATATGTAATAACCATGAATCTGATGTTGGAATGAATGGTAATGTTAAGTTTGTTGAGACTTAAGACATGAATAATGAACATATGCATGTGAAATGCAAATATGTTGTTACGGTAATGTGAAATATTTAACAAGAATTTAAATTTCATTTATACCACATGATCTTGCATCATAGGGCCTTGTCATGTTCTTTTCATGTTCATGTTTACACATATTAACATAATAAATATTTGTTTCCACATTTGTTTTGCACATGTCATGTTTTTTTTCTTAGTTCTCACGTTTTTGTTTATGAATCACATAATCTTGTTTTGTTCCTTGTTTGAAAATTAGACTTAGACCTTTCCTTTAGCCTTCATTCTTATGGGTTTTCATGTCTTTGACAAATATTTAGTAGTAGGTAGTAAGTAGGTATTTAGTAGTAAGTAGTAGGTAGGTACACACTAGGTACCTAGTAGGTAGGTACACATTAACACTAGAAGAAAAACATGTATTTTCGACTGCTCTTTGCGACTAAATTTTAGTCGCAAAAGACATTTTGCAACTAAAATCCTTTTAGTCGCCTAAGACAAGTCGCATGTGAAAACTAGTCGCAA
>Ga0116227_10007089_pt1 | contig 22150 bp, 15 predicted proteins | sample S1TSphgellanicum_FD_89693 | JGI IMG/M metagenome (GOLD analysis project Ga0116227, IMG submission 89693) | Host-associated microbial communities from peat moss isolated from Minnesota, USA - S1T2_Fb - Sphagnum magellanicum MG | ecosystem: Host-associated > Plants > Peat moss > Unclassified...
AGTGAGCTGTCATTGTCAAAGTGAACCCACCTTGAGTAGCTCATAAATGTAGTACCGTATGTCATAATCTGTCAGAGTTGGATACAACACTTTGAAGTCAGTGTTGTTCACATACTCAAACACGAGGCTGGGTGTCTTTGACTGCTGATCACGAACAATGTCTAAGAGCTTCACAATATTTGGACCTCCACACAAATTTTGCAGAATCTTAATCTCTCGTTTGATCTGAACACATGTCATCCAGGCACACAAGCAAAAAGCACATCAAATCTTCATGCAGAATAGTACAGCAGGCACTCCTTTGAATAACCTGTCTCAATGTTCTTACAATATTATGTTCCATGTACAAAGTATTTCAAAAAAGTCAGCTAGAAAAAAAGAATGATCAACTCCAGTCTGGTGGGAATTGCACTGCTTGTGCCCGCCTCAAATACAGCATACTCCAGCAAAGAGAGCAGAATGGAAGCATCTACTTTGCTTGAAGACAATGTGAGGCAACCATGTTTACATAGATCAGAAAATCAATTCTCTCACATCGTGAAAGAAATGATGAGAGTCGGAGAGACACCATGTCTCTGGGTGTGCACATACAGAGGAGCAATTCACAGAGCAAGCAGCAAGAATTCTCTTAAATTGCCTGAGACAACCAACCAGCACAAGATATAGAGATGGGTAGAAAGCAACATGGAAGAGCACCTTCTTCTTCTTCACAGGCTTTAGAATCTTGATAATGCAGCGCTCATTGTTGACACAATTCACACCTTCAAACACCTCACTGTACTTTCCGCGTCCGACCTTGCGCACGACCTCATAATCATCTTGGTCCCTGGGTTTGGCAGAAAAAAAAGTCATCAGCAAGTTCACACAGAAATGCACCCATTTTGTATCCCATTTGCATCTACTACCCTTCAATTTGCATTTCCACAGGTTGTGTGAAGCAACCATCAGCAAATACTCTTAACCTAACATGCAAGAGTGAAAACAGATTGCAACCCTAATGGTTGCAAACCCTAATGGCTGCAACCCTAATGCTACTTCGGAGGAGAAAAAACTATATTGACAAAAGAATAAGAAGAAGAGAACAAAGAGAGAAAAGCTTACCCCCATTGCACAGTAAGGGATTCATAGTCCCAGTAGTCTTTGGGGCGTTGCACATTCACATCTGAGTACACACGGGCCTTGGACATAACACCCGGCCGCCGTATCGACTTTCCTACTTTCTGAGCCAGATTGGCGGAAGGGGAAGGTGCCTGATACGATGATGTTTGGTGGTGGTACAAGAACAACGAAGAAGAAAAACTGATGGTGGTGGTGACCACTTTCCTGATGGGGACTTGCGGTGGTAAGCTGACGAGAAGTTCAGTCGTCGTCGATGGAAATTTTGTACAGATTGCCGCTGCTCTGCCTGCTGTTATAAAAAACAAGTTCTTGAGAGAGTTGCAGCTGCTCTCCGTCGTCTGATTGTTAAACAACAACCTGGGACACACCACCACCACTCTTATCTTCTGCAAGTTTCTCAACCTTCCTAGCATTCATGTGGCCCGTTTGATTATTTCCTTTGTGACTTTTTCCCACTTCCCTCTCAACAAAAAAGAAAAAAGAAGCAAACAGCAGAAGACGGGTATAAAGAAAAAAACTTCAAAAGCGTCTGCGTCTCAGAGCACGAGTCCACTCTGTGTCTGTCTGTTTGTACGTCTCTCAAAAGAGATCTGCCATACGATAAACAGGGGGGAAAAAAAATCAACAAATCAAATGAAAAACACCATTGCGAAGAAGAAGTGAAACAAATCCCGAAAAACAAGCGGAGAAGATCACGAAACCCACGAGAACAAGAAGATCAACTGCAGCAGCAGCAGCAGCAGCGACAACACACACGAAGCGCCATCGCCACAGCTTCTCTCCTTGTCGAACAACAAGACCCTATGTCCGCTCAACGCAAACCCTAATTTTGACCACCGTTAAAGCCTGGTCTTTTTTTAACTCCAGTTTACTCTCTCTAGAGTTTCTGGTTCCACTTGTTTTGCTTGTCCCACTTCGCCCAGTTAGTCGTGTACTCCGATTTGCTGGACCCAGTAGGCCTTGGCTTGTTCCACTTCGAATTTCTGGACCCAGTTAGGCCTTGGCTTGTTCCACTTCGAATTTCTGGACCCAGTTAGGCCTTGGCTTGTTCCACTTCGATTTTCTGGACCCAGTTAGCCCTTGGCTTGTTCCACTTCGATTTGCTGGACCCAGTTAGCCCTTGGCTTGTTCCACTTCGTTTTGGTTTGTCTCATTCAAATAGCCCATGGACTTCATCCCCTTGGTTTTTGGTTGGTTGTCTCACTTAGCCAGCCCAAGGACCTGGTCCTCTTGGATTTTGGTTGTTTGTCCCAATTGGCAAGCCCAAGGACCTGATCCTCTTGGTTTTTGGTTGGTTGTCCCACTTAGACAGCTCATGGACTCGATCCCCTTGGCTTTTGGCTGTTCCACTTAGGCAGCCCATGGACTTGATCCACTTGGTGTTTGGTTGTCCCCACTTAAATAGCCCCATGGACTTGTTCCACTTCAATTCCCATTGGTTCGACTTATCACATCAACTTGTTCCACTTAATGGGTGGTTGTTCCATTTACACATGGACTTGTTTGATATGGTTGGGTGGTTGTCTTTCAAACTAGTTTGAATATTATTAAATGTGTGGAGATTTCATTTTCATTTCATTGGATTTAGTACACATTTGAATGGAATACCAAATAGTTAGGGAAAATGTGAACTTGGCCACACACAAAAAAAACCCTAGCAAAGAAACCCTAACAAAATGCACATGGATTCATTTAAAATTTGTTGTATGCTTATTATCCTTCAATCTTATATATTAAAGCTACAATGTGTGTGTGTCTGTCTGTCTGTCCGGGTAGTGCTGGAAATTTTTTCTAGTCACTGCCCGTTCCCTGTCGTGTGTTTTGTAGAAAAAGGGGGCGGGGGGGGGCCGGGTAAGTTGAGGAATTTCTTGATTTGAGAATTTCGATCTCTGTGACAGTTATTACCCAACTGACAACTAATGGACCATTGTTGTTGTCTTTTACTTCTTTTTTTTTTTCTCTAACGTCATTTCGCTTTCATTACCTCTCTGGCGTAATCCCATTGGCTCCCGTTCCTTATGGAGTGTTTTCGGGGGTGGGGGAAGGGAGAGCCCAGTGAAGCACGGGGTGGGGGGGGCCAGCACGAGTGGCGGGGGCCAGCAAGGGGGGGCCAGCACGGGCGGGGGGAAGCTCGACGGGTGCATTATGCACCAAGTTCACACTAGTCTATTTGATGGTCACATTGCGTGGAAGATTGATTCCTTTCACTTGCTTTTGTTTCATGCATATTAAAGATTCAATTATTTTTGCTATGATATCCTTATCCTTCAATAGAGTTTGTAACAATGTTCATGATTCCATGGGTAAAAAGGAAATGAGTGCCAATAGCTTCAAGGGATTTTGCTGCCAAGGTTTGCTACTTTCAAGGTTTTTGGAACATGAGTGGTGATGGTAGTGTTGGTGGTAACTTTGTTGCCAAGGTTTGCTAAGGTTTTTGGCATGAGTGGTGATGGTAGTGTTGGTAGCAACTTTGTTGCCAATGCTGCCATTGTTTCCTTATGCTCACTAGTTAACATCATGGAAAAAAAACAAGAGAGAAAAAGTTAGGTAAAGAAGGACAAAGACGAAAATTTTGTAGTGGGGGCACTCAAGAAAAAGGAATGAAGGGTTTGAGACTCATGTTTAGTTCCAATTTCAATAAGAAGAGGACTAGTTGCAAATCTAATTGCAATTCCATTATGATTGATTGTAAATCTAGTTTTTAGATTTTGGGTGCTTGATTGGGCATATGAAAGTAGTCACTTTTTAGAGCAAACAAAGAGAATGATGATGACAACAACACCAACATCAACATGCAACAAAACAATGAAGGTGAAAAGACCAAGGGAAGGTGGGTTTTGTGGTTTTTTTTTTGGGTTTTGTTTTATGGTGGGTCCTTTTTTTTTTTAATGTTTTTGTCAAACCTATAGACTTTTTTATCACCAATAAGTTGGTTATTACTTACAAATTAAACACAATAAAAGGTTTTTGCCACAGTCTTGGTTTTCCTTGATTTTTGTCATAATCTTAGAAAAATAGCAAGGGAAAATAAAAATAAAAATTGAAGAGTGCATTGTACATGTGAATGTGTGAATACATAATGGCCAGTCATTGACCAATCATATGTTTTCTAAGGTCTTTTTTTGAGTAAAAGATTAAGTCTAAGGTGTTTTCTTATCATTGAAATTGGGCGTTATTTTAATTAAGTAGTTTTTTTAAAAAAAGATTATAAGTTTTTGGCCCCCATTTTTGCACAATAGTTTTCAAAAATCTATAGGTTACAGTAAACATAATAAAGTAAGGATGATGATGTCCATAGTTAGGGCAAAATTAGGATTCAACTATCTTTTGAAATAAAATTTGTTTATTTGTGATAAATTTTTTTTTTTTTCCTTTTGATCCACTTAGTTTTATGTGGTTGGTTTTATAAACTTAGGATTGTTGAATTGAAATAGGTAGTCTTTAGAAAGTGGGGCATATTTGCAATTGCGCTCCTAATAACCCTTTTTCTTCATGGGCAAAAAATGCCCCACATCTTCTAGTTCATCATGTCTCATTGAACCTCATAGTTCACATCACCCATTTATCCTTTCACACACCACCATAGCCCCATTTTCCACCCATTGTCCTATGCAAACCACACACCACCCATTAACTCCCCATACCATTTTAATAAACCATGCACCATTTGTTAATTCCCCCTACCAACCCTTAGCCCTTTATGTAAATGTGGAGCCCCAACCTAACACCCCTTAAATAATGCACATGTAGGATTTTTTTCCCCTTCCACTCTATTAGCCCTTATAATTGCCCAAGATCAAAGCCCCCGAATTTACCCCCATCCTCCCAACATACCTATAACTTCCATTTAGAACCTTTTGCCTCGCTTATGGGCATCCCTTTACCCTTCAAAGGTTAACCCATCACTAATGTTTATGTCAAACATCCAATCCATTTAATCTAAACCTACATGACCATCCTAGCCCAAATACCTTCCCTGTCACAAATGGTAATGCCATGGGGTTCATTCATTTGAATGTTCATTCGTGACTTGTAATGAACTTATATTTAATTCCTAATTTAATGTTAGTTCATTCTTAATTCATTTTTAGTTCATTTCCAATTAGCTTTTAGTTAATTATCAGTTAAGTCATAATTAAGTTCTAATTAAGTCTAAGTTAACTCCCAATAACTCCTAATCAATTTCGAGTTAAATTCCAATTGACTATCAGTTAAATTTTAATCAACTCTCAGTTAGGAAGGTTCTCAAGAAGCTTTTTTACTTGATGCACACATAAAAGTTTCTTTGAAAACTTTTTTGAGCCAAGTCCCCAAAAGGGTATAAATAAAAGTAGGACCCCTCATTTCCTTTAATATGTTCAACATTAGTTTTAAGCACAATCTTGTACCATAGCCTTGTCATATTGTTTATTTTTGTGTTCTTATTTTTGAATCACATTGTTTTGTTTTATTCCTTGTTTGAAAATTAGACTTAAACTTTTGTTTTAACTTTTGTTCTTGTGAGTTTTATGTTTTTGATTATTTGGACAAACTCCATTAGGTTTACATCTATTTTTGTGTCTATAAATCATTTAGGAGTTAGATTTGTTTTAAAGTTGAATGTGGATTACCTTTTTTTTTCAAAGGAAAAGTTTTCAAAAAACTACAGATTACCCATTTCTGTTGACTAAGGTTGTGGATTACCCACCTCTTGTTGGTATCATTTTTCACGATGTTCATAATCATGTCTACATCCATGGAAGGAGTCCTTGTTGTCTTTAGGCATCTTGAATAGCACAATCATTCATTTCGTGAATTTGTGGTTCATTTGCAAACCAAGCAAACTTTGACCTCTTTGGGATGTGTTTCGACAACACAACCCTAACCAAAAAAACCACAAATTAGCTTACTTGACAAGTTTGATGGCACATGTTTAAAATTTCGGGGTTTTGTTAACCGAGTGCATTTGGTCATCCAACTTCATCCTCATCCGTATCCAACTAGCTTAGCTCAAGTTGGGTTCATTTACACCTTATTGTCAAACATGGCCTTTATTTGGTTTGCGCCTTTGTTGGAACATCAATCACCTTTTGTTAAGGACACAAAAAACCATAAAAACATTGTCTAAAAAAAAAAGGTTTAAGTCTAACTTTCAAACAAAGAACAAAACAAGATTATGTGATTCAAAAACAAGAACACAAGATCTAAGAGCAAGAACACAAGATGTGCACAACAAACGTGAAGATGGATCTTTATTATGCTAACATATACAAACATGAACATGAAAAGAACTTGAGAAGGTTATGGTGTAAAATCATGCTTAAGATTGGTGTTGAATATACTAAAAGAAATGAGGGGTCCTACTCCTATTTATACCCCTTTAAGGACCTAGCTCAAGTAAAAAAACTTTTTGGGAACCTTTTTAATTGTGAATTGACTATGAATTAACTAAAACTTAATTGAAAGTTAACTCAGACTTAACTAAAAGTCAATTAGAAATTAACTAGATTTAATTCGGACTTAATTCAAAGTTAACTAAAATTTAACTATGAGTTAACTAAGACTTAATTGGGATTTAACTATGAATTAATTAAAAGTTAACTTCAATTTAATTTGGATTTAACTAAAAGTTAACTAGGATTTAATTGAGAATTATTTAGGATTTAACTGAGAGTTAATTAGAATTCAATTGAAAGTTAATTAAGATTTAGTTAGGAGTTATGGATGAACATTATGGATGAATTCCATCTATTGGAAATGGTGTCCTATGTTCGCATTTGTCGCACATGTATGTCTAGTTTTGAAAAAACTATAGGAGGTTAGACCTCACGCCAAATTGGAGAAGTGTGAATTTCATCAATTTGAAGTGGAATGTTTTGGGTCATGTTATCTCTAGAAATGGCATTCACATGGATCCTTGTAAGGTTCGAACCATTATTATTGATTGGGTTACTAGATTTTGTTCGAAATGTATAATTTTTAAAAAAAATTTGCCAACTTTTATCGACATTTCGTTGCCCACTATCATAGTGACCCCTCTTATTTGGTTGACTAGGAAGGATCAATAGTTTTCTTGAGGAGTTGAAGCTAATAATGTTTTTCAATCTTTAAAAGCTTCTTTCCCGATTGCCCCATTCTCGATTCATGTGGACCCTCTAAACCTTTTGTTTTGGAGATGTACGTTTCCGATTTTGCAATAGGCATCATGCTCTCATAATTTGGAGAAGACAATTTTATTCATCTTGTTGACTTTCGTTCTCATAAGTTTTCTCTTGTGGAAATTAATTACAAGATTCATAATAAATAATTCTAGCCATCGTGGATGCCTTTGAGGAATGGTGACATTTGCTTGAAAGAGTTCATGAAATCACTATGTATTCAAACCATAGGAACTTGTAGTAATTCATGGCAATTCATGTTTTGAATCAATGTCAAGCTCAATGGGCATTGTCCTTATCTTGATTCTAATTTGTTATCACATATCACCCTAGGTGCCAACAAAGGAAACTTGATATGTTGTCCCATTGTTTGTACCTAACACCTAAGGAGGGAGATGCAACCTATGAGCAATAATCATTCTCATGCCTAAACATTTTGATTTTAAGTGTTGTTCATAATTCCCAATGACACAACCCTTTTTTGTCAAATTCATGAAAATTTGAAAAAAGACCCTTTTACTATTGACATCCAAGGCCAATTAAATAATCATCATCAAATTTAAGATTTTTCTAGTGATCATGTTAAGTTCAAGTTTTAAGATGGTCTACTTTATCATAATGAACTTTTGTATATTCTTAATGACTTTACACAACCTCAAATTTTCCAGGCTAGGCACGATGTTTCGGTTGCAAATCATTTGGATTCAACAAGACCATGGAGTTAGTGTTTCAAGATTATTGTGGTCACAACTTTAGAAGTATGTGAAGGAGTTTGTCAAATTTTGTGATGTTTATGTTCGAACCAAGAATTTTCGTCATTGCCTTCATGGTCTCCTTCAAACATTAATGATCCCTACATCACTGTGGTTTTAAATTTTCATGGATTTTATCATAGGCCTTCCACCTTCTAGTTATTATGATTCCATCTTGGTGGTGGTGAACCGTTTGACAAAGATGGTTCATTTCATTTCGTGCACCAAAACAATAATTATGAAGGAACAACTAAGTTATTGCTTGATCATGTTTTTTGATATCATGGTCTTCTTGAAGATATCATTTATAATTATGGGCTTTAGTTTGCATCCAAGTTCTAGAGGCTACTCTTTGAGCTTTTAAGTGTGAAGGTGAAATTGTCATCAACTTTCCACCCCTAAACAAATGGGCAAATGAAATGAATCAATCAAGTCTTGGAACAATATTTACGATGCACAACCAATTATCATCAAAATAATTGGTTAGAACTTTTGACCACAATATAGTTTGCCTATAATAACATAGTGCATTCATTAACCCAACAAACACATTTATTTACAAATCATGGTTTGCACCCCAATTTTGACATTCAAGGTGTGCATAAGGTCATGAATCCAACAACTCAGGATCAAGCCATGTGGTTAGTGAATGTTCGAGCTCAACTTGTATCTAACCTTGAAAACACACAAAGACAATACAAGGAAAATGTTAATGAACATCGAAAGGAATAACGAAGTTTCAAGGCTGGAAACCAAGTTTGGTTTTGACGACAACGTATCAAAACAACAAGGCCATAAAAGAAGTTGAATCATTAGAAGTTAGGTCCATTTTTCATTGTAAAACAAATCAATGTCATGGCTTTCCAATTTAAGTTTATAGGTTCTATGGAAATCCATCTTATGTTTCATTTTTTTTGTTGGAACTTTACCATGCATCTATTAATCCAAGAAGAATCCATGATCCCCTTCCACCTATTGAAATTGATGAACATGAATATGAAGTGGAGGACATTTTAAAATCAAGGATCCCTAATTGTCAACTCCAATATCTTATTCATTAGCATGGGTATGATGCGAAAACACAAGAACTAAAAATAAGAACATGAAATGTGCAAAACAAATGTGAAAATGGATATTTATTATTTTAGCATATGCAAACATGAACATGAAAAAAACATGACAAGCTTATGGTGCAAGATCATGCCTAAGATTAGTGTTGAAGAGACTAAATGAAATGAGGGGTCCTATTTTTATTTATACCCTTCTGGGGACCTAGCTCAAGGAAGTTTCCAGGGAGGTTTCTATGTGTGCATCAAATAAAAAAACTTCTTGAAAACCTTCCAAATTGAAAATCAACTATGAGTTAACTGAAATTTAATTAGGAGTTAACTAGGAGTTAACTAAGGTTAATTAGGACTTAACCTAAAATTAATTAAAATTTAAGTATGAGTTAATAGGGATTTAACTCGAAGTTGATTGGGAGTTAACCAGGAGTTAATTAAAACTTAACTAAAACTTAACTATGTAGTGAATTATGAGTTAAATGGAAGTGAATAAAAATTTAACTGGAAATGAATTAAAAATGAAATGAAATGAAATTAATAGTTAAGTATGTGGATTAACATTCAAATGAATGAACTCCATGGCTTGGCATTTGTGACATCATTTCCTTTTCTATTGACGAATTCCATGACGAGCAGACTTGGGTTTGTATGGATATTGTTGATGAAACTCATGTTCTTGTGTTCTTGTTTTTGAATCACATAATTTTGTTTTGGTCCTTATTTGAAAGTTAAACTTAGACCTTTTTTTAGCCTTTATTTTTATAGTTCTTCGTGTCCTTGACATTCCTTTATTCTTAATTTGCCTACATCAGCTTGGGCTTGGATTTCGACATTAAATGTCCTTGGGTCCTTCCATCTTAATTTTCATTGTCTTTGATTGTACAACCACATCCCTATTGTTTTACGACGTGATTTACAAGTGGCATTTTGTTTTCCACTTGATAAGTTAGCACATGACCCTTACAATGTAGTAACTTGGCTTTTAATCCTTTTATTACTTCAATAGTGTCTTGTTTTGCGCCTTTGAAGGGGGGACCTTAGGCATAGGGAAATGAGGATTTGACATAAATGTTTTTTAATAAGTGATTGGGAAAACTTGAAAGAGGATTTTTTTTTATAGGCCCAAGTTTTAGCAACAAATTTGAGTTCAATGTTTTTTACCCAACATGATCCTCCAATTCATAAACGATTTTTTTGCAGTTTAGTCCTTGGATGTGTAAGAGAATACTTTCGAACAACACATTTTGGCACCATTTTTTCTTACACCCACATCTTTCAACACCACCTCAGCCTCACCACTTTACATCCTGGATCAAATGGTTTTTTTTTGTTTTTTTTTGGATGATTATGAACCAAACCAGGACCTTGAATTTTCATTTGATTCTTTCAAGCTAATGTTCCAATGTATGTCAAATTTATTTACAAATGGTCTTTTTTGGAATGGTTTTTGAAAACCTCCAAAAACAATTTCATCCAAAAAATTCCACAAGTGGATTCCCACAATTGTTTCAATTTTGTTGTCATATTGCATAAGGTCACATTTTACATCGAATTGCATATATCCTTGGGGCAACTCACCTCTTAGCCATAACAAGCCCTCAGGTGGAGTTCATCCCATTGCCATAAAGGAAACGTTGTATTGATTCACAAGTCACGTTTTATGCCTTCAAGTTTATGATGCCTTTACAACACATTTATCTTCACATTAATTCATAGTAACAATTAAGGGTGGATGTGAAGTAGTAATCCATGACATCAAATGCACCTTGGACCTTTAGTACCATGATTGGGTTGTTTTCTAGTTGGACATCGTGAATGTTTTCAATTTAGTGTCAAGACATGTCATATTTTAGAAAGTTCATGCAATAAGTGAGGACATCATACAATTTATAACCTTTATCTGTGCATTCTATGCATTTTAATCTCCCCTATTTTATAGTCACCATAACCTGATGGCAATGTCACGGTAATTGACGCACTCCCAAGTCCCTGGCTAGACCCATTTGAGGGTCCAAGTACGTTGAATTGCAGAAAATTGGGACTTGAGGGCCGCTCCCGACTTCCAACACTAAAAGGGGGTAGAGGGGCGTGCTAGAAGTCCCGAGATTAGACTAGGAAGAGGGACAAGTATTATCTCACTCGAATCTGCATCCAACACCAACCACAAGAGGGTTAGTTCACATTCGGAAACACCTTTGGGTGTTGGGACAAACCACGAGCATTTGGACACACTTGACTCACCACGGCCCGGACTCGGGGGAAGCCACCACCTTCCCCCATATAGTATTCTCTGCAGCTTTTTGCCGATGCTACATCCGAATGGCACTTTTTCCCAGGACTCCCAAGGAGGAGTCCCGAAATTGTCCCGGGATTTTGGGAGCTCATATCTCCCGGCTCCAACCTCCGATTGGGGTGAGGTTTAAACCAAAGTTGTAGCTCTCCTCGAGAGCTTTCCAACTCCATGTTGCACTCCTTCAGAAGACGTCGGGAAGAGGTCTATTCCTGACTTTTAGTGGTCGGGAGTCAAACTGCCAGTTTGACTCTTGGCCTTTCTTTTGCCCATAACTTGGGCTATAGATGTTCAAATGGCACATGCGAGGCCATTTTGGGCATCTACACTTCAAGAACTTTCCATTGATATAAAAAACACATCAATGCGAGGTGTCTTGACCCTTGAACTCGAGCTCTGAATTTTCGAGAGTCCCGGAGGATTCTAACTTTCCACTTTTGGGGGTGTGAGTTTCATCCTCACACTTATCCCAAAGTGGGGTTGCGACAATCATCCCATCTACCATGGGAACTCGTCAAAGTGATCTTTTGGTTGGGGCATTATTTGTTTTAGTTCACCTTAGGGCATTATGTTTTACAATTAACCATTTCCCTTATTGTTTATTTCCATCCGTTACAAATGACATTCACATCATTGGCCCCCACTCCATTGTATCTTCTGCATATCAACATTTTCAAACAAACTTTACGTGATAAATTTATTTTATTCAACTTAAAAAATGTGTGGGATGGTCCCCTTTTGGCTTGCCACTTAACTTTGACACCCCATCGCATTTTAACACACCGTCATAAAGAATTAGAGTCTTGGAGGTTCCATTAAGCACTTCATCATTCAAATATCCTTCATAAAAAATACATTACTAAAAAATGTACAACATGTTGACCTTCTCCTTAAACTAAACAATGTTTAGGTAGCCTTTGAAATTTTAACTAATTATTATGCACAACGACCATCATATCTATTATGTTGCACACCATCCTTTTCCCACTTTCATAAATTCCCTTGTTTCCTTTAATTCCTACTTTTTTTAAGTGTCTGAACATTTCTTGGGTCTAGGGTCTTTTAATGGTCTTGAAAGATTTCTTGCCCATGAATGTCGCAACCCTAACCTTGGGCTCGTGACCAAAACAAAGGGCTTGTAAGGGTGTGGGCCAAGACTAAGCTCGGGAGTCGCATTTTCATGCCCTTGGGAGTGCAAAAGAGTGTGAGGGAAAGAACCTTCACACTCTCAAGTGAACTCCCATGTTGGGAGTTCGAGTCCCGGTGGACTCCCGAATGTTTAGAGAGCGATTGCAAGAGTCAAAACCCAATGGCTCGAGAAGTTCTTTATACCATTAGAAAGTTATTGAAACATAGATGTCTAAAATGCACTCACATGACCCATTTGGACATCTGAAACACAAGTTATGGCCAAAAGAAGGGTCGGGAGTCAAATTGGCAATTTGATTCTAGACCACAAAAATTCGAGAATCACCCCGATTTCATTGCGTGCAGGTGGCATGCGACATACCATTGAAAAGCTTTCGACAAAGGCTACAACTTTGTTCCAGACCTTATTTTAATCGGAGGTTTACACAAAAAGTTATGGGGCCCCAAAGTCGTGGGAGTCTCAACTTTGGCAATTTCGAGACTCCCATTTGGGAGTCTCAGGACAAAAAGCCATTTGGATGTGGGCCTCATGAACAGGCATAGAGTATATTATAAGAGGGAAGGTGGTGGCTTCCCCCAAGTTTGGGCCATGGTGAGTTTTGTGAGTCCGAGTTTGCTTGTGGTTCGTCCTAACACCAAAAGTGCTCCAATTATGCACTAACCACCTTGTGTTGGTTTTGTGCATGTCCATGTGAGTAGTTGATGCTTGTCATTCTCCCTAGTCCCATCCTGGAACTCCAGCACACCCCTCTACCCCTCAAAGTGTTGCGAGTTAGGGAGTGTGCCCCGATTCCTTGCTTTCCGCTGTCTTCAATTTGAACTCACATTTGAGTCCATTAAGGAGCTTAGGGGTGCATCAATAAACAAACATTTCTCCCAATAACTCTTGGTGGCATTGCACTCATATTGACATCCACCATTGCCCTAGTAGCCTATTTAGGGAGTTGGGCCCTTGTAACTTCAATAATAGTGGTTAGGTTCATGGTTAACCAACATCCTTTCCTTCTTGAAGCCATAATGTGAGTCGATAACAACACCTCGAAATAACATGCGATCTTTTATAGCCCTTAGCACGAATGTGTTTCTCTCTTTTCGAACAATTCATTTGACAACAAATGATTCATTTTTAAAATTCCATTTTGGAGCATTTGCATCGTCATACCTTTTTTAGCATGTTTTTTGACAGAATACTTGAAGCCCATCATGCTTGAATTTTATCATGTTCCGGCCTTGGGGTGGGTGCTTGGCTTATAGTTCCACCAATCTTCCCAACCTTTCAATTATCTTCCCCAATTATTTCCATAACACTTCAAATGTAGCTCGAACTACCACATCCTTCAATTGTAGGCTTCCTTCAATGCGTGTGCACACATCCCATTGACCTTACGAGCATCCATTTGTTACATTACACCCATCCCAAGGAGCACACATGGACCCATGATGTAGTTTGCAACATTTTTGTCGCCATTGCATGAGATCTTGACTTCCATGTGGGATGGAAACAACTACATGCGCTTCTTTTAGCCACTTTCAATTCCTCCCATTGATGAGTTAACATTGAATTCGCCGAATATGGAATCCACACTTTACCTGACATTGTCATGACTAACCCAACGTGTGTAGATCTACTTCTCTGATCTTGCACAACTCAAGAATTTGCTACCTTCGATGCAACTCAAGCCAACAAAATGAGTTACTACGATTAACACCCCACTGATCAATTCCTCCTTCTAGCAATTGAAATATTTGAATGTTTACACAAATAGGCTGATGTGTTCTTACACAAGTGTGCCAATGTTATTTGGAGCCTAAAAGGGTCAAAATGCCCCCCCCCGCCCTCCCCCCCTTCCCTTTTTCTATTTTGGTTACTTTTTTTCATTAAAAAATTTCAATCATGTTACAAAAGATGCAAGCATCTTTTATCTTAAATTGGGTAGCAATGGTAGGCCTAATTACTTCCCAACTTCCACCCCTTCAAGACACACTTCCACCCCATCACCATGGTTGACTTATTACAAGCCGTTGGTTGTTGAGATGGAGAGTTTTTGACATTTAGTTTGTACTAACTTGATGCCCTTTGAATTATCCCTTGATTTTAAGATTGATCTACATTTTCAATAGATCGTGAGTTTCTGTTCCAGAAGCATTGGAAAGAAACACATGATGTTGGCTGACACCAAAGAGAATATCTAATAAAAGAAGTCAATACTATCCACATTCAAGCTGTGCAACCAGCTTGTCACAACAAGCTTCATTTTCATTTTAGTTTACCCCTGCACAAGCAGGCATATAATACATTGAATGCACTAAAGCTACAGCAAGGAATCCAATTGAGCTTTGTGTATCCTCCTCATTTAGAATGCAGGTTCATCTGAAGTATAACCCAATGTTGGACTAACCAGTTACTTATGATGAAGTGGGACCCTGGAGCATTTCAATAATCAAATTCTTCACATCCCTGCAAATACCCAGTCCAGCCACTTACAAAAGATCATGAATTGGAAGTCACATCACAGAATGGAATTCATGTGCTCAGGTACTCAAATCAATGAACTGAAATAAACTTGCCAATCCTATATATGCATCAGCAGCAGCTTACTCAAACTCATGAATGCTGCTAAATTTTTCATTTTGACTCACATCTAGGCCCTCTCAAGTTGATAGTGGATGATGTTTCATACAAGTACACTAAGGGGATGCATCAGTGCAAAGCAGGGCCCCATAGGATCCAATACGAAGCAAGCTACAAGCAGGCTCTCAGTTCTTCTGTTCTCATGTATCTGCTTCCTTTACTTCCCCTTCATCAGTTTGACCTATCAGTTCCTGTGGATCTTGAGGCTGGACTGACACATGCAAGATAAAATATTCAAGATTTAGTTTGTACAGTTAAGAATATAGTACTCACTTGCGGTTCTCTGCAGATCTTGGAAATGGAATACGGAGTTTTAATGGAGTTCCCTTTCGGGCAGCCTGTAGTGAAACACAGTGTACTGGAGTCAGAAAACTCTGGCAAAGAACATCATCCCGGTCAGAAATACAGGATGCATGAAAGGAGCAACTGAACAAGAAAGATTGTCTCACCCACCTCAACAGTGAAGCCTAGTCGATCCACCTGTAGAATTTTGGCATAGTCAATCTGCACCCATTTGAACATGCTCAGTGTACATACTTGTGCTTCATGCTATTACTCAAATTGCTACCAAGACACGTAATGGCAACTAGAACATTAAGGCAGTATACTCTTTAGTAACAACAGAACTTCCTGGTATTACATCTATCTTTTGTTTTTGTTATTACACTCAGCAATATTAATATCATCTGGTACTTGTTAGAGCCTGGATCAAAAACTACACAGCAATTGTTGCACACACAACTTCAAACTCTTCAATAAGGTGGTTGGTCACCTTTACTCCAACTGAGGATTCCACAATCTCCTTGGTCTGTTCTGCATGATCACGATTCATATGTTCCTGCAAACATAACCAAGTTACTTAGTGACAGGTGTTTAAAAAAATAAGTTGGCAAAACTGCTTCTATGTTATATCAGAAACCCTATCAAGTACCCAACCCATAATTTTAATTTGAGTGAATCTGAACATGATTTGGGACATGATCTGATACTTGGGATGATGAGTTTTGAAGACTAAATAACAACAGACCATAACAGCAAATCACAGGAGGAAAACAAGAGAAACACCAAATCTGTAAGATTTGCAGAGAAATCTCCACTACAGCTTTTTAAAGGTAATGTGACAATGAGTGTGGTCAAAACCTTATGACACTCAATCACAAAGTGTCAGACCATAACCTTCATCATGAATTGCAGTGACAAGCTGCCATGACTACCCATGGACTTCATCATGTCCTGATGGTAGCTGTAAATAAGTATCTGATAGTCAGCCCAAAAATTTAGGCAAACCATTATACAAAAAATCTGTATCCTGAGTTTCTGTCACATTTCTGGAAGAAATGAGAAGATTCAGTCATGGTGTTGGTGAGCACTCAAGAGACATAGCCATCAAAAAGTCAATAGTATCCTCATTCAAGCTGCAATGGACTCGAGAGGGTAAGCTTAATTTCATTTTCGCTTGTCCCTGCACAAGCAAGCATCCAAGCCTAAGGGATAGAGAGGCCTACATAGACACTAGGCCTTTCTGCACCCTGACATATCATATAAGCACACCACTGGTGGTTAATTGGAAGCAGAACATCTGCTAAAGCTGCTGGAAAATATATCTAGGAAGAGGAGAAACACCAACTAAAGGGTGTAATAGAACAAAAATGCAGTATGAAGAATAGCAATCATCTACACCAATAAGTGGGATGTGTGTTCAACTACCACAATCTCATCAGTTCCTGGCAGCACTATAGTCCAATAGCAACCATCAACCCACATACTGAGTTCTGTAGAAATCTGTGAGTAACAGGAAGATTCAGCAGCCATGATGTTGGCTACTGCACAAACATTAAGGCAAGGTAAAATCCTGAAAGACAAGCAAAGAGGAGAAGGGAACCCCAAAAAAAGACATAAAAGAGAAAACAAAAGAAAAGAAAGGGAGAGGAAGAGGAAGAGAGAGAGATACAAACGGAAACTTTTCTAGGGTCAGTTGATTCTGAAAACAAAATGGGTTTTGATTAACTTCCTACTTTGACCCTAGAAAGCCCTTGAAATAATCAGTCTCACAATTTCAAAAACTGAAATACCAAGCATGAATCTTCATTTCTTATGCAATGTACTGATTCATTTTAATAGTAGTTTTAATTTAAAGAATCCACAAGCAAGTCAAGCTACTGCACAAGGTAGGAGCACATGTGAACTTTGGTGATTTCCAGCTGTTTTGACACTTGTCTGTACAAAGAACCTAACATGAAAATGTGCTGCATTCAAGTGATGATTGACAAATCACAAATTCTTCATAATTTTGTTGTAGTCTGCCCATGATGGTAGATGAATGGTTTACAACTGCAAAGGTTTGCCTGTGACCAAGGGTAGAATCACTGTACTGCAATGGGAGCTGTAAATGCGGCAATTGGATCAACAGTTGTAGCTTTGTACTCCTCCCAAGAAAATTCTGCCAAGTGCCAACAGATCAATATCTTCATAAGTACCAAGAACTTCTCCATACTTATGATTTAAGTCAGCCTGAATAAAATAGAGAGATGACTACCTAATAAAGTTATAGTGAGTTCAGATCTGACAACAGTAGATCAATCACAGAAGGCATACTGTTGGTTGTCCTGCAACCTGCCCTCAGTTCATCTCAACTCCATATGTAGGCTCAAAGAACTGCTTGGATCCCACAAAGTTCTATTTGAAGATTTCAACATGCACAGGAGGCTCAAAAATTGTGTCTTGAAAAGCTTCTTAACTACAAAAGAAACACCTGGTGAGATGCAGTGCCTGGAGTTAAAAACCATACCTCCAGGATTAATCCTTGAGCCTGCTCCTGCAAAAAACCTGACTTTTCTGGGAATAACACGGACCAGTCTAAAGTCACCAAAGTCCACCTTCCAACAAACAACCAAAGAAACCAATCATTTGCCTCTGAACTATCTGTTTGGCCAAAAAGAATCAAGCAAATGAATGTGTGCTGAACTGCAGTGGCTTCTATCTGCCTCAGTCTAAAAGCAGCACAATGGCTGCAACAGAAAATAGAAGGTGAAAGGCCTGACATTGTGGTTCTATGTCACCCAGATGGATGGAGTGAAAGCTCAAACATCTTTCTAAACAGACCATACAAGCATTTTGGAGGAAATTCATGCACATGCAGATGAAGCCAGAAAAGAGATTTCTACCCAGAAAGCATCTGGATACTTTTTCAAGTATGTAGCACGCACTCCTGCCCGGTTTTCATCAGATACCTGTTCAACCATTGAGCATTCTTGACCCAATTCAGTGTCTTCTTAGCATTCTACACTTCTCAGCTTTACAAGTTAAGGCAAGAGCTACTTCCAGAAGTACTTGGCAACTTGCCATGGGGAATTCCATCTTTTCATTGATAAAACCCTGCCAGCCAAAACCTCAAATGCAAGACCTCTGCAAGAACTTGATTATCCTTATCTTCCCTCAAGGACAAGGAACTCTATGTCACACATGGAAGATCAATATGTGGAAGACCAACAGCAAAAGAAGCTGAAATGACACATCATTACAGGTCAGGAGTCAGGACCTCCAAACAAGCTCCTTCAGATAGATACATTTGGCTATGTACAAACAGAGGGAGAAAGAAGTTCTCACTGTTTCTGCTTCCCCAATGACAGCAACAGAAGGGTCCCTTATATCCATTGCATCTCTAGCAATAAGCATGGAGCATTTGGAATTCATTTCCAAGTCCTGTAACCACACAGCTATTATCACAATATTAAATTCCATCAATAGGTCTCAATTCACGTGCAAGAAGAGGACCCAATTTCACAATCCAGGTGCAACATACAGAAGGTTGATCTAGTGAGGAAGTGGTGTCATTGTGAGACCAAAAACATCCTCGTCAGTTGCAGGCATGCCTATCAACCTCCCTCTAGAAATCTGGAATGATGAAGCACATAGGTGCCAATTTTTCATTTAGTACCTTTGTGTGAGGCGATAGGGAGCTGATTGCAAGGATTGGGCATCCATCATCATCTGTTGCATACAACACCAGGGATCCAAAAGGCGACCCACTGTACCTCTGCATTGTTTGATCAAAATGTGGCCCTCTTAGGACAATGGCTTTCAGTCTTCACAAAACATCAACATGCTTAATAAGAAGCTTGACGTCAACCTCCTTAAGTGGGACTGATTGTTAGCCTTTGAAACTGGTCTGATGTTGTCTTTCAATATTCAGTTACTGCAATCAGCTGTGGAACATTCTCGACTCTCAACCAATTTTTCTATAAAAAGCTTGCTGAAGAAGACTGAGAATACGCACATGAGAGATGGTAGAAAGCATAGCAGTTGAGCTGCTATCCGCGAGGGTGCGAGCTTCCTCCAAACTTGTTAACCTAGCAGCATCTTTCTGCAAATTTTAAAATTTCAGGGACAAGCTGGAAGAAGGCAAAAGAAGTTGTTGCAATAAAATCCCTCAAACCTCTCTCTCAAAGATGAAAAGCAAATGGAAGAAGGGAACTGGAGGGGGAAAGATTGAGATTATGAGCAAGGAAGGGAGAAGAAAGAGAGAAAAGCACATACTTGATGGACCTCAATTTGATGCCAAAACTCGGTTTCTTCTGCATCATCATCATCTAATTGTTCACCTGCTGCAATTGTCTGCGTGAAGAAGAAGAGTGCAAACACCAGTCAGGCTTGACTACAAACAGAAGAAATTTAGCAAGCAGAAAACATCAAACATGAGCATTTACGTCATGATTCACCCCCAGAATTGCTCGTGGTAGAGCAGCAATTCAAGCTTCTTCATCAAAACAAAAGACACATACCGTTTTCTATACTGTAGAAGAACCACAAACCTGTGAGGGGTTGCCAGTGGACGACGCCATAGAAATCAGCGACCGTGACATCAACCTCCTCCTGCTGCTCCTATTATCTAATCCTGATGATACTACAACAGATCCCGAGAAAGAACAGGAGCAATTCCCCAACCTGCTACTGCACACCTCCTCCTTGCACACAAAGCTGTTGGAGGCGAACAAAACCGGGAGTAGCGATGATGATGATGATGATGATGATGCAGAAGAAATAGGAGGAGGAGGATGAGGAGAAGCTCCTCGGCTGCTGGTACTGCTGGTGGTGCACAAAAGCTGTACAAAAGCTCCCGATAGCAGCGCCGTCCTGGAAGGAAAAGAAGAGGGGATTTTGGCAAATGCACACATCGCAACAGGCATTCTCATCAGAGGCTCTAGAGGCATTGCTCTCGCTCTTGATATCTACACTCCTAAGTATTTTCCTCTGCAACTTCGACGCCGAGACCAAAGTCCGTGCACGTAAACGTTTCTCTTCTTCTATAGCAAAGACGTGGCAGTGACGACAACAAACACTTCTTCACTGTTCCTCTTCCTCCTCCCCGCCAGAAACAAGAACGGAAGGGGCGAGAGCGAGAGTGCGGTTCGGGATTTTGCTTCGTCGTTCAGCTTCGTTAGGGCTACCAAGCAACGGACTAGGGTTTTCTCGTCCTCCGCGTCTTCTCCGTTCCACATAACACAGCAGCAGCAGTAGTGTGTGCAGGAAAGGGTGATCGATTCCTGTCAGCACGCAACAACAATTCTCTTGCTTTATTTGAAGATCTTGATATCGTCTTCCGGGAGTTAGGCAGTACAGCAAGGCCGTAACCGTTGGTGAGCAAAACCAGCATCAGCAGCAGCAGCAGCGATTGAAGAAGAAAAGCTTCTTGAAGGTGAAGAGAAGAAGAAGAAGAAGAAGAAGAAGAAGAAACATCATCTATCTTTGCAACTTTGTTTTTCGTGAAGAAAGAGGAATAGTTAGCAGATTTTTTGTTTGTTTGCATGTGTTGTTGCGATGTTGGAATGACGTCATAGGATCCGTTTTTTGTTTTGTTTTTCCCTTGAGAGCATGTTGAAATCTTAGCGAAGATTGTATCTATACTTCAGGTGTTTTTTGCACAAGTGAGCGACGCACAAACAAGCCGCGTACAGACAGACGCGCACACAACGCAGAGAAGCGTCGTCGAGGCGGGGGGAGAGACAGAAGACGAACAGGCTATGGCGAGAATAAGGCCGGTGTATTGTGGCAACTTCGAGTACGATGCACGCCAGTCGGAAATCGAGCGCATGTTCACCAGCTACGGGAAGGTCGAGCGCGTTGACATGAAGACAGGCATGTGTTTTCTTTCTTCTCTGTCTCTCTCTCTCTCTGCGCTTCTTTTCTTCTCTTGTGCATGTCGTCGATGATCTTCTACTCTCTTTGTCACATCTCTTGTATGTCTTTTTGCGTTGTTTTGTGCACTGTGGCGTGCCGTTGTTCTTCTTTGTGAGGGTCAAATGGGGGCAGTGTTTGTGTGTGTGTGTGTGTGTACTTGTGCTTCCTATTAGTGCTGGTTGTTTTCTTGTGAGAAGAAATTCTTTCAAGAGATTTGTAAGTCGTTTGCACTATTTTGCATGGATTTGCTGGGCAGTGAATCTTTGTTGTTTCCTCCTTGTGTGGATGCTAGTGGGATTTGGGGTTTCTGTCTTCAGATCAGGATCTTGCTTGTTTGTGGCAATACAGAACCAGGAGCAAGGTGGCATATGGAATAAGATAGGCTTTTCAGATTTTTGTTTTATTGTCATAGTCTGTTGTGTGGTGTGTTTGCCCAAGACAGTGTCATAATCGTGTGACAGCAGTACAAGCAAGCAAATCAAGTCGGCAGTACAAGGAAGTTGCAAGATTTTATGTTCTGTTGTGGGAAAATTTGATGGATCAGGAGCTGGGTAGGACTTACAATTTTTTTAGGAGGTAGAGCTGCAGGTGTGCAAGCTGAAGGTGAGGCAATTTTTTTGATGGTGTCTCCTCTGGGTAGTCTTTTTGTTCTGTGTTCTCATAACATTACATGCTTTCTCTGCCCTATGTGCTGTTTTGTTCTTTGTTTGCTAGCCCCCCCCCCCCCCCCCTTGACCCAGAGGGTTTTTTTTTTTTTTTGGTGGGTTTGGGGGCGGGGGGGGGGGGGGGATTTTGTTGTTTTTCCTCAATATGTGTGTGGCGGGGGGGGC
>Ga0116227_10007090_pt1 | contig 22150 bp, 20 predicted proteins | sample S1TSphgellanicum_FD_89693 | JGI IMG/M metagenome (GOLD analysis project Ga0116227, IMG submission 89693) | Host-associated microbial communities from peat moss isolated from Minnesota, USA - S1T2_Fb - Sphagnum magellanicum MG | ecosystem: Host-associated > Plants > Peat moss > Unclassified...
TTCTCAGAGCGCTCGGTGATGACTCATAGCTCATACTTGAAGAAGGCCAAGGTGGTGATTAGTACTGCCAAAATCGCATCATCAACTCAAATTATAACTGATGATGGAGAAATTGTTCCATACGATTTTCTGGTCATCTGTACAGGCAGCTCATACACAGGCCCCAAGACCAGACCTGAGCGAATTCAAGAGTATTGGAAAGGTGGGTGGACTTATAACAGAATGCATTCTCTCTCTCTCTCTCTCTCTCTCTCTCTCTCTCTCTCTCTTGTAGCTCTCCCATATCCCACATTAAAAGCCAGTTTTTGCTCCAAATTTGGCTCTACTTATTGTAGCTACTACATCATGGAGTTGCTAAATTAAGAGACATTTTAGTAGTTGGAAAATTGGCAACTACTAAATTAGTTTTATGTATGATCAACATGTTTGCATTCTCAGGTTCAAATTTTCAGAGGCAAAATCTGGTGGTTTTCTCATGGATGGTAATTCCAACCTGAAAATGGTTATAAGGCTAGAATTGTTTCCCAGAAGCTGATGAAAACTCCAATTTAGCTTTCATGGTAGAAATAATAATAGACAGTGAGAACTTGAGGAGCTTCTATCCAGTAAATACTTAGTTTAACATAAAAGCTCTTGAAACTTGGGGAGGTGAAATGACTTGGTGAACATATTGCTCACTGATAAAAAATAGATGGCACATGATAATCCCTGGATATTCCAGATGAAAATGTTGGAAATAAACATTCCAGAAATTGGAGATTGAACTGTATGATGCATTAAGCTGAGGCTTACATGGTTGACCTGCATGCATGCAGCTAACAGCAAGGTGGTAGCTGCACAATCAATCCTGATCATGGGAGGTGGTCCTGTTGGGGTTGAGATGGCTGGTGAGATGGTGACTGATTTTCCTGACAAGAAGGTCAAAATTCACTTTCTCACCTACTGAATTAACCTGCTGTTTCTTTCCATTGTTGCTTCTTCTAACTTGCAAGTTGAAAAAGGTTTCACTCAACAGAAATATGGAGGTTCATATATAGAGCTAGGTTTGCAGGGGAAGAAGGTAGAGAGATAGGGTTCATAGGTAAGTCTGTAGGTAGGTCTGAATGACTCAGACAGACACACAAGTATTTTTATTATACAGATTTCATGCTAGTTGCTGAAATCCAACTCAACACTAGACTAATGGATTGAGACAATCCGTGGAATACAAATGTAACTCTTTTCTTGAAACTTGTATATATTTATGGATTGAATAATTTTGCAAAGTCTGAAGTTACAGGATGTATTCCAAGCTTTGGTTGATTAGGTTGGTTGGATGGTCTATGAAGGTGACCATAGTGACGGCAAGTAGTCGGTTGCTGACATTTCTTGGTTCTAAAGCATCCGACAAGTGTTTAAAGTGGTTCAAATCCAAGAAAGTGGATGTCATCTTCAATGACAAGTGAGAGCTAATTTAGATTTCACACCTACCCACCCATCTGTGCCTCCACTATTTATAGAAAAAATGTTGAGGTGTTGACAGTGAAGTGTTCAAGTCTCAGAACTTGCTCATCATGTTCACCACAAATTCTGATCTGTGATCTATTTCGTTATTACATTTTCACTTCAAATTTCTCAACATGCATTTAGTCATTTAGCAGCACTTGTCATGATTACCACAAGGTGTTGTAATATTGTGCCAATCATTCTTCCCTCTATTGTGACAAAATAGGGTAAACCCGGATAGCAAATCGGGTTCCACATATACCACAAATGCAGGCATGAAAATTGAAGCAGATATCCACTTTTGGTGTATTGGAAAGCGGTTGGGCAATACCTGGATAGAAGAATCAGACTTCTTTGAATATGTAAGGGACGGAGAAGGCCGCTTGAAGGTTGATGCTAACTTGCGGCTGCTGAATATGTCAAATGTTTTTGCTGCTGGAGACATCACTGATATCCAGGTACCATTTATTCATCACAATATGCTCTCTGGTTATTTTTCCTAACCATAGACATGACCACACTTTTCACATTTGTAAAGAGATCAATTGAAGCATATTATGATATTCCCAATTTTCCTTTGTTATTGGAAAAATCTGTAGTGACAAGGATTGTGGAGGTTTATGTATAGGGGAAGGGCAGTGCCAGAGGGCATTCCTCTCTTTGTCCTCCCACCCTCATTCCCTGCACTCATTCCCAGTTTCAAACAGAGGAACACCCTCTAGGCTGCCCTTTCCCAATCTAAATAACCTAGGCACTGAGCATTTTGTTTTGCAAAACACCCCTGAGCAGGGCAGGCCAGTATAGTGGGCCCTCCTGCTCATGAGAAATTACATTTCATAATTTCCTGCTTTGAGGACCTGCCTTACTGACTTGCCTCGGTTATTACATGGTAATGTCCTGTGGGCACTACAACCCAACTGAACCAAGGTAGTCACTGCATCAGAACTAAGGTAGTGACCTAGGCAGGCCAGTACAGTGGGCAATTACACCTTGGCAGGGAATGACACTACAACCCTACATGTAAAACATTGACCTAATTTGAAAGGAACCTGTTGGAAGGACCTTACAGATTCATTAGTACCTCCCAGCTTGCTAGAGATGTCTGTGAAGGGAAGAACCTGCAAAGACAAAGAAAAAATTAGGTCAATGTTTCACGAATAATATGACAACACTTGGACACCAAATTTCTAAAGCAGTAATGTTGTTACTTACAGGAGATCAAACAGGGATATTTAGCAGGGAAGCATGCAGGTGTTGTAGCAGAAAATATCAAGAAGCTAATCAAGGACCCAACCAGTACAAAACTGACATGCTATGAGCCAATGGGCAAGGCCATAGGCATTGTCAATCTAGGGCGCAAGACAGCAGTTGCCCAGCTTCCTTTTGGCACTTTTTTGGGCTGTCTTCCTGCCATGCTAAAAGGAAAGGACTTGTTTGTTGGAGGTGTCCGCAAGCAACTTGGCCTACCTAAATAAGCAATTTCTGTTCTTCCTTCTTATCATGGCTTCTGCATGAAATGAGTCAAAATTGCAGCCTACAAAAGCCAGATATGTGTGACAAGTTAACAAATGGGAGAAGGCAGGCTGTTTCATTTCACCTGAGATTAACCTCATGGAAAACAAAAAATGAAGAGGTTACCATTGCCATTCTTTGTCAAATCACACAATGCAAAGAAAGATGGAAACCTCCTCAAAAAGTCAATATTGCAAAGCCTGGGTCTTTTCTGAGTTCTGGAACATGCTATTCTTTTCCCCCAGCATTTCCATGATGTTTACATACCATTGAGCTGCCAAATGTCACATGAAGCACCTGATTGCTGCCATTATACTTGTCTTGAGACTCATTTCTGTCACAGTAAATGCACTGCAACAATCTTCATTTGACATTACTGGTGAAAATAACAAATACTTGCATTTCACAAGTTTGCAATTCAATGCCTATTTCTTCACTTCAGAAAAACAACCATGCCTCAACTTTGTAGGGACCATGGCATCATCAGTGGAATTTAGTCCACAGTTTTAATGCCAAAAAGATCTTGCACAGATATCAGATTCATTACATGACCTTTCAATACCCACAATATTACATTCTAGTGCAATCAGTTGATGAAAGGTGCATGAAATGATCAGAACAGCAGTGACCACAAATATTAATAGCAGCTTTGAAAGTTGAAAACATTGTGAATATCTTGAGGTGCTGCCTATGACTGTACAGGTAGCCACCACAAATCAGGTAAGTTTGATATTGGCAAATCATGCAGCATTTTCAAATATATAGAAATACTGGGGGTTATTAGATGCAGCCTGACCAATGTCAAGATCAAAGCACAATTGCAAGTCAAGACAACAAATAAATCTTCATACATGTTGAGAACTTCATCATACTTACAATTTATGTCAATCAATGTTCTGGCACCAAAGAAATTCTGGTCCAGGTGAGATGCACTCTTAAGCAATGAACTGAAGTTTAATCAACTAACCAATGATGCCTCATAATTTTTTTATCCTCCACAGCTACAAGACACCAACTTTCGAATTACCAACAATTTTAGTAGAGATGCAACTGTAACAATCTCAAAGCATTCCAACTTTCAATACACTGTAAGTGAAGGTATCACCAAATCAGCATTCCACTTTGAAATAGCAATTAGCTCAGCATTTGGTCGATCATTATACCCCACCTGCCAGCACAAAGAGAAAAGTAAAAGTATAATTAGGGTGATAATCTTTGGCCATCCAAATGGAATTGACAGTGAATATCAGGTTCAGGCATCCCAAACAGTGTTCTATATGGGCAGTTACAGGGAGCACTACAAGGTTGGTGCACTACAAGATAAGTGCAGAGAGTCATGACCAAAGTCAGAAATGGGGAAATCTTACACGCCATTTAGCCACTTCAGATGTCTTTCCTGCATCCAGAACCATATTTCACTCCATATCAGTTCTCAACTGCAAAATGCTGATGAAAGCAACCAGAATCAAACCCATAAATTGCTTCAGGTCACTGGAAGCTTTTGATATTGTACAAGTTTGCCCAACTCAAATTGGAGGCTCTTTTTGACCATGTTCAGGAGATGCTTGACAACATAAAGGTATTTCTGCCGTGTCTCTTTTTGACATGTGCATCACTACTTTACATGTTTGAAACTGCAGAGCACTCATACTCCTAACAGATTACTTGACATGCCTGTTGCAATGTGCCTCTTCTCCACCCTGTTCATTGCCTCCTCAATGTCTATCTCAATAAACCTGCACCATACTCAAGAATGTATGCATCACAAACATGTAACTTGTTTGTATTTCTTTTGAAGAAATCCCCTTTGACCCATAATATCAAGAACCCTTATAGCCTTGATCATGAGAGCATTTCCATATAGCAATTAGCTCAATCTCAGCATTTCTGCAGATTTTGAGATCTCTATTGAGACAATCTTGAAATTTCTAAAACCTCCAGGAATTGAAGGATTAAGCTGGGTGCATGAATGGTACCATCGCTCATCAAAAATTGATTCCAGATCTTTCCAATCACCTTCTGAAAGCAGTAAATAGTTGCCCTCCACAACCACCACTTTATGCCTGCATGAAGAATAAAAATTATACAGCCTGCTCAAAATAATGTCCAACACCGAGGGATCATAGCTGAGTTTGACCTGTTCTTGAACATTGATTGCCTAAAGACAGTGGAAATGATGCATATGCTACAAAAGTTGAATTGAAATGTGGAAGCTAGCCGACACCACATCCTAGGCTAGATCTAGATCTATATTCTACAGCACAAAAGAAATAACGCCTCCTATTTCTAGCTGCATCTAAACAAAGAGGCACAGTGCAAGTCACAGCATGTTATAGCCACTTATAAACCAGCTAAGAACACGTGTACTGGATTAAAGGTCTTTTTATCAACAGCAAATGGAGGCAGGTGATAAACATACTGGGGTGCTACATAAATGTCCTTCTCCACAGGGTCACCTACTCCATGGTCAAATGATGGCATATACTCCCACCCCTGCATTCATGCCTGCTTCCTTTCAATTGCCTTGCAGGAATCTTGACAAACAAATATCGTACATATGGACACTGCTACAAGTTGAGACAAACCAATAGTATGAGCTCCATGTGATGGATAGGCCTGTTTTGGGATGGTGGGCCATCAAGGTTGATGAGGTAGATCACCTTCGCACCTGGATTCGTAAATTGTCAAGGTGCTTCACAAGCATTGCTGGATTGAATGTCCATGGAGCTGCAGATCCACCACCATTGCACCTTCTTGAATTCAGTTCTTGAAGAATTCATAACTTGCTAATACACATCAGAATGACAAGATTCAAGCAGTTTTCCAACTCGGCCCTCCATGTGGTTTTCTCTGCTCTGTTTCTCCACTCCAAAACTATGACTGGCTCATTTTGTGCAAGACTTCTGTGTGTTCCATACCTACGTCACTTTCATCCTCTCAGCACTTCAATGTTCTTGCACAAACAGCATGAGAGGAAAGGTTTAGAAGTAGAAGAAAACTCAGAAACACAAAGGCCTGAACTCAAGAATTTGCACATTCGTTGGCTGTGGTAACGCCATTCTATCAATGCTGGTGAGTAGTGTTCCACATGAACTGCTTTAAGAATTCCACCTAAAGATGCACATTTTACTGACCTCCCCGGCGAGCATGAGCTTCAGTTGGGTCCTGCCAAGACAATGGGAATCAAACACACCAGGTTATTCATTCTCTGTTTATTGTCATGACAAATTCCACACAACACATCCTGTCTGAAGAAAGAGATCTGGCAGACCACTAATACCAAGGAAGAGAAATATACTAGATGTGCATTCCTGCCTTTCTATGGTATGGTCATGAAATTAGATGTTGTCTTATGGTTTGATCATGATGGATCCTTTTAAAGTAGGTTGCCCACCTTTCACCATTCAAATTTGACCACATGACCTTTCTGAAATTTCCAATCAATACCAAAAGAAAAATGACTTCAAGAAGAGGATACAATTCAATCATAGTCTAAACCCTCAAAAATCAGGAGCTGGGCATGACAGATTGAGTTGAGCAACCTCCATAGCATCAAGCTGCCAGCGATAGAGGTGGAACCCATCCATTGGCACGGCTATAGCTATTTCTGCATATGTACCCAGCTCAGCAGAAGAAGCTTTCTCACTATGGGTCTCATGCCACAACATGTTCAACCTCGCTACCACCTCTTGTGCCACAGTTGACTTGCCTGCCCCTGGAGGCCCTGCTATCCCTACAATATATCTGCACCCCTAGTATCAGTAGGTGCTCAAGAATTCTGTGGAAGCCAATAACATTCAACTTGGCTGTCTATACCTCTCATTGCATCAATGATTTGTCACTTGATTGTGTTCAGGAAGTGTAGCCTAGCTTGTATGGTTACAGGAGGTCTGACCAGATGACTGGCTGTGAGGTCTTACTTGCAACCTGGCTCACACATCAATGCTCCTGCCAGGAGGCGCTGTGCTAGGGCATTGTATGTCTCCTCCATTGAGCTGTTCAAAGGTTTCCAGCTAATTAGCTCATTCTAAGCTGCCATTAACCAAAGCCCTGTCACCATTGAAGGATAACAGTTCCACTAGCTATTCATTATTTAGCAACAATGAACAATCGTGTGCACAAGGAAGAAGGTCTCAAGAAAGATAACACTTACCTTGAATGCAAGATATGCGGTTCCTCTTGAACACTGCATTGGCACTGCACCTTCCCATATATGCCCATTTGAATAATTCCCTCATACACCAGACAACCAATCTTCGCCAGAATGCAGTGGATTTGGATGCAACCAGGTCTAAGCATACAGCACACTAACACTGACAGACACGTGTGAAAGGGATTGAACTGGTCATAACTCTAAATCCAAAAGCCTCCCTGGAAATGCTGCACAACCTGGTGATGTGAAGATTTTTTTCCTTGAGAGTGTGATAGCAAGTCTAAAGCCAGTCTTCCTAAGTGTCCATTCCATATTAGCTTTCTTAGAGCAACATGATGTTGTGCTGCACTTGATATTGATAGCTCCCTCTGCCCTGCATACCGATCCACACATTCAGAACATCACTTACAAGAGGTCCATAAAAATAGGACATTGTTGCTGATATCCGCCCCCTTGTCAGTGCAATTCTCTAAAGAACTAGTTGTGGACAGGACATGAATGAAAGCTCTGCTGATCCAGCACAAAATGCCTTTCCATGGTACATGAAGCACAAAAAAATTGTTGTTTGATATATGAGAGGAAGCACATTCAAACCTGGTCAACCAAAGGGTTCTACATAGGAAGCCTGAATTTGCTTTGTACTAGAATTGCCAATAGGACCATGCTTGTATGCAGATGTACCAAGGTAACAACAAAACTTCATCATTGTTGCAAGTACAAACTAAGAGAAATGCTTACTCCTGGCTCAGAGTACAACCCTAGAACAGTCAGCACTGTAGTCAAGATGGACCTCAGTTTCAAGTTTTGACATACCTAATGAGGGAAGTAGCATTCGTGTTTCACTGCGATATGAGAACAGAGGAGCACGACTGCATGGTTGGTCACCAGCTTGCATTGCTAGCTCCCATCTAGAGAATAAACATCCCACTGGAATCATTACTTCCACTATATCTGCATTAGTTCAAGCTGTGACTGTTCCTGTCTACAGAAATCTGGGATGATGTGCAGATTTACAAATGACGACGGAATCTAGATGATGATAACAGGCAGTCCATCAAATGCTATCACATGATGCAGGTTGGAACAATCCTTTCCCCCTTCCCGGCACGATCAGCTGCGATGGAGCATAATTCAACTTCTCATTGAAATTTCCCCACTTCAAACTTCTCCACTCCTGCTTCATCTTCGCCTGAGGAACAAGTCCCGGCAGGCTTTCAACATCCCGACGTTGTCGCCAGTACAATTACGGTACGCATCAGTTGTGACGATCACCAAAAAAGTTCCTTTCGTGACTAAATCCCTCTTTGTGAAATGAAGTACGGATCTAAGAGAATCAACCACACCGCCCCTAAAAGATGCTGCCTCCTCCTCTTATCCTCATCTCTACACATTCTCCCGCAAGAGCATAACACTAGACTAAATCTCACAAACTTCCAAACTAGTTGAAGAAGAAGAAGAAGAAGAAGAGACAACTCTTTTTCCCACCCCCAAAAAAAGACGCGGATTTTATGAAAAAAACACCAACCTGGAGATCAGACGACGCTGCTGCGCAATCCACGCCATCCCGCAGCTTCTTCTTCCCAGCAATCCTGAAATCCTGCAACGAATTGATCGATCGAGCGATCTAGGGCGGGTGTCGCGTCGTGCACCTCAGCTCACTCTGCAGACTCCGTGGTGCAACAACGACAAAAAACACAGAGAACAAACAGCAAAGGAACCAACAGTGAACGGTCCAGAATGTTTTATCGTCCCGGTAAAGGAGACATTGGACGGTTCAGATCTTCCAAGACTACGATTGATAACGCAAGGAAGAAGGAACCTGAGACACGACAGAAACAATCTCATCCGTCCGGACGAGACAAGACTCTCATCTACGGACACCATCATCTAGGAGTACAAATTCCCGCAATGTGAAAAGTGCACAAGTAACGTGCTAGAACCTTGTCTGTAATCAGGTATTACACATTGATTGACAGTTCACTCCAGATCACGTAAAGCACTTGGAGACAATTTCTAGAATATTTGGAGGGCACCTCATATCCTCAATTTCCCTCCTATAAATTGGGACGGATATTATGCCTACTCCTCAAGGATGAGAGGGAAATTATGCTTTCTTCTAGGTGTAAGAACCGTCCCACTATCGGGAGTAGGCATAAGAACCCTCCCATTGTATGCCTTGTGATCTTTGGAGGTTTGGTTCATGATAAATTTTGCCTCGTGCCTTACAATAGATAAAACCCGTGGGTGAGGGACATTCCCAAAAATGTGAGGCTGGATTTGGCTATCGTCTCGTCCTAGGCCCCTTGTTTTGTGAATGCCCCCACCCTAAGGTTTTATCCTACACTAAAGGTCCATTGACACTTGGAGGTGGACCTTCTTTTCTGTTTTGTTAGAAATAGATGAAACTTCGATTCTTTGTCAATTGAGTTTGTTAGATTAGATCTATATAAAATTAGATTAAATGTAATCTAGTTAGATAATACCTTTATCCTGGATCAACGATATTATTATCTTGGATTAGTGATGTTCTAATGCCCCTAATCATGGGTGTTCGGTTGCACCAATTTGTACATATCCTTCCTTGTTTCTTAATATTTTCACTCTTGCTTTATCAATAATACCATGTTTATCATGGTATCAGAACAGGTTTGTATCTTTAGGCTTGAATATTGACACTAATCATTGTTTAGTCTACAAAAGTTGAACATGGCTATGGATGCAAATATTGTCTACTTTCTAGTTGGTAATTGGTAATGGAAGATGACCAAGATGAAGTGAACAATGGGCAACATATAGGTCGTATAACTAGTGGTGGTCAGATCACAAGTAATGTTTATTGTTGCACTTGGCACCACCACAACTGTTGTCAATACAAAAATCTTAAGGTATATTATTCAACATAATAAAACTTTTTTAGATTATTTTTTTCCAAATTCTAGCAAGTTAGAAAGAAAGTCAAATTATCAAGTATGGTCATTCAAAATGACTCGAAAAATAAAAAAGCATAGAATATGGATGTATTGTGTTAATCTTGTGTCACAAGATGAAGTCATAGAAATTGAAATTAAAGGTAGGAAGCTTGCCTTGGACACCATTTCAAAAGAATTCCAAGATTCGTTGATCTCAATTATCTAACATTACACCAATTTGTATGAATGTTGGCAACATCTCAAGGGACGGTACGAACTAAACATTGGTTCATGATAGTTCATGTTGTTGCAAAGATTAGTAACATCTCCAAAGGAAGGAACTACGACCATGGCAAACTACTTGAAGGATGTCAAAAGCACAATTGAATAATCGAAACTTATATCAGTTACTATCCTTGAGAATTTTTTTTCCTTGTTATTGTTTCATTCCTTGCTAAGGGAATATCAATTGTTCAGGAAACTGCTTATCGAAAATTATCTTCTTCCACCATTTACAAATCTTGAATTCAAACTCTTAATGAAATTATGAAGATCAATATGGACTTGAAAAAGGAGACAATGTGTGAAATGTTTATGAAGAGGGGAGTGACAAACAACAAAAATAACTCATTACATTCTTCAAGAGGAAAAAAGTCGATGGATCAAAACTAAACTTAGTCCCACGAGAAAAAAAGGTAGATTTACCATCAACAAAGGTCAATCCACCAAAGGAAAACCTTCATTTAATGACACATGCTTCTTTTGTAAAAAGCATGGACATTGGAAAAATGTTATGAACTGAAACAAACCATTGAGCAAATGTGGAATCTCAAAATGAAATTCAAAAAAATCAACTACAAACACCATAACCATCCACAAGTCAATGATGTCAAAAAGAAAAAACCAGCTAAATTATAGGGTGACTAATCTGGATCAAACAATAACAAAACATATGTTGAAGTTCTTAAAACTTACTTCGTTAAAACCAATGAAGTATTTGCTCTTGAACCAATTGTTGCTCATAATAGTTCATTCAATTATTTTGTTAATTGTGATTTACTTAGACCTCAAGATGCATCAGATTCCACATGGATTTTAAATTTAGGTGCACACAACATGTTATAAGCAATGTGAACATCATCTTTAATCTCAAATGTGTGATGGTTGCACCAATGATTACCATAGGGGGTGAACCCCATAATGTTGCAAGCAAAATAATTGTATTCATATAATTTCCTCGTGTTGAAATTTAAAAAATTAATGATGTTATTTATGTTCCTAAGATTAAACATAACCTCTTATCAATTGGATGCATATCTAATCATGATTATGTAGTAGAGTTTATTAAATCCACAAGTTTCATCCGAAAGATGAAAATTCATAGCATTTTAAGCAAAGGACATAAAATAGGAAATCTAAAGGGCTTTATAGACTTGAAGCAAAAAATGTTATGAATGATTAGATATGTAATGTTGAACAATCATAGGAGGTCAATTAAACCTTACTTTAGCATAGAAAGCTTGGACATATAAATTTTTAGTCATTTCATGAGTTAACACTAGAAGAAAAACAAGTATTTTCGACTGGTCTTTGCAATTAAAATTTAGTCGCAAGCAACATTTGCAACTAAAATCTTATTAGTTTCCTTGGACAAGTCGCATGAGACATTAGTTGCAGATGACAAGGGGTATTGAATGAAAAAAAAAAGTCAACAAATACAAGTTCATCCCTTGACTTCATTATATACATATTGTCACATGCAATTATGATGCAACAATTTTGGTCACAATTGAGGCAAATGATGTGTTGTCACGTGTTTTAGTATTGAATTATTTATATTATTATTATTATTATTTTGAAATAATCTAGAATGTCCAATTCAAATGTTTGGATAATCTTATATTATGACACGTAATCCAATGTAAATATGCCATGTGGCACCTTAAGCTGAATTTAATACAAAATATTAATATTAAATTGGTAATGCCTAAGTAGGTACATAAATAGGTGCCTACAAACCTAGGCTACATACCTACCTACCTACCTATTACTTAGGTAAAAAAGTAAGTAAGTAGGTCTACCTTCCTAGGCTAAATACCTATTCATATAAGTAGGTATTTAAGTAAATACGTACATAGGTTGACCTAGGTGGGTAGGTCATACTATGTACCTACCTAGCTAGGTAGATAAGTAGGTTGGGGAAGTTGATAATTTAAAATTGTGCATAACTTTTCTTTCTATTTTGGGTTAAACCTTTTGATTGGTTCATCCCATGTGCACAAATTTATTAATGTGAAATTTGATGACCACAGCCTTTGTTTATGTAATGTTCAAAATATGAGTGGAAAACAAACAAAATGGGATAAGTTTTGAAATTGCAACTTTTTCACAAATTAAATTACAATTCCAAAACATTATTCATGCCTTTTGTTCTTAGTTTTTAGATTTATAAACAATTCAAGTACATGACTCACTAGATAATTAGATAATCATTTAATTAGTAATGATTAAATTTCACATATATTTAAAATATAAATTATACACTACAAATATTAAGTATTCATTATCAACTATTTAAATAAATAATAATTTTTAAATATTTAACTAACAAGTTTTCTAGTTTTTCACAAGTTGTTAATACACTATTCAAAGATAAATAAATAACTAAAATATTTTATTATTTTACTATATCTTGTCGAATTATAGATAATATAATTTTTTTAATTAATTAATTTAATTTAAAAATTAATTATTTTTATTTAAAATTATAAATTATTAATAACAAATGAAAATTTCTTATTAAAAAAATTTATTACATGATTATTTTAAATTAGTTAAATTAATTACTGTATAATTTCATTTATTATTGTAAAAAACTATATCCTAGATAAGTAATTACAGAATTTTTAAAAATACAAACTTAAATTATTTTATAATAATTCCTAAAATTACAATCATTACAATAACTATTTTAACTCCATTATAATTTTTCCAAAATTTTAATTCAGATTTAAAGTTATAAATAAAAAATTATGAATAATTATGTTCAATTAAAAAATAATTATGCATATACTATTATTATTATTATTTGAAGTAACTACAATGATTTTAAAGTAATGTAACATTAATTACAGTATTTTATTTCTTTTACTATGAGAATATAAAATATATAATGTAAAAATCTATGTTTTAAGATAATTATTTTGTGTAACTTATAAGTAATAAATATAATGATTTATAATTATTTATAAAAGTGATTCATTATGGATAACATTAATAGAAAAGGCCTTAAAACTCAATCAATAACTTTTGGAATTGAAATATTAATTTTACATTCCAAAAAAACAATTCAGAATTCAAATACCATTTTTTAGATGAAATAAGTCTTTGAATTTAACTTAAAATTTTCATAATTGAAATGTCAATTTTTAGATTCAAAATTGAAGTGTCCATTTTTAGACTCAATGAATAATTTTCTGAATGGAAATATTAATTCTGAGAATCCAAAATAATAATTTGGAATTGCAATTTCAATTTCAAATCAAATAATTTTTTTAATTTAAATTTAAAAATCAAAATTGAAATATTAATTGTTAGAATCGAAAATAATAATTTAAAATTCAAATATCAAATTTTAGATCAAATAATATTTTTGAATTTAAATTTTTTAAATTCAAATTTTCTTTTAAGGAATTGAAATAGCAAATTTCAGAATAAAATATCAAATTTCAAACTCAACTAATTCTTTAAATAATTGAAATAGTAGTTTTTCAGAATTGATATATTAATTTTCGAATTCAAATTTTTTTTTCCAATTCAAATAATTAAACAAAGAATTAAAATTTTTAAAAAATATATATATATATATATATATATATAATGAATTCCAGCAGCAATTTTCAGAATTGAAACATCGACTTTAATGTTTAAATATAATTTTCATAATTTGAATTATAATTTTGTAGTCAAACATATTTTTTGAATAAAACTAAAAATTTTAAGAATTCATATTTAAAACTGTAAATTCAAATATTGATTTTTAGACTCAAATAAAATGTTTCAGAATTGGAATAACAATTTTCAGGTTCAAATATAATTTTTAGAATTGAAATAAGAATTTTAAGTATTGAAATATCAGTTTTCAAATTTGAATAACAATGTTCAGAGTTCAAATATTGATTTTTAAATTCAAATAAAATGTTCTAGAATTGAAATTTTTAGACTCAGATAATAATTTTTAATTAAACAAAGAAATTTAGAATGCAAATAAAAAATTCAAATTCTCATAAATATTTCTTAAATTCAAATATCAATTTTTAAATTGAAATATTAATTTTCAGATTTGAATAATAAATTTCAGAGTTCAAATATTAATTTTTAGATCATTATATGAACAATATACATACATACACATAATCAATATACACACAAATATTTTTTTTTGATATATGTGATTTATCCTAAATATCATTTTAATATATAAATAAAAATACACCCCTTATGTCACCATAGAATACCTTTAGGATGTGACTAATTTTGTGACTATTGCAACTAATGGGACATATCAATATATTCATGGATGAAAATAAACCTAAAAGCCATCCAACTGATAGGATGAAGTTTTCAATAGTTGCATCATAATAATAAGAGTGACCAAAATAGTTGAAATTTGGTCTTATAGTTGTAAATACTCCCAAACTTAGTCACAAACAACTACAAATCGCATGTATTTGCAAACAAAATAATTAGATTTTGGCTAATTTCTACTAGTGTAGCAACATCAAGTCTAATTTTAAAACTACCTTGTTTTCCCCCATGTCAATTTCACATGTGAGATCTATCAACTTCGGAAGCAAGCTTGTAAGAAATTTCCAAGAAGCACATCCACAACAATGAAGCCTTTAAATAAGGTGCATAACAATGTTTACGATCTTTTCAAACACCCAACTCATAATGGCGCACACTATTTGTCACATTTCTTGATGACTACAAACACATTTCAATGGTTTTTATCAAAACCAATAATCAAGTTCTTAAAGAATTCAAAAGATTCAAAAGAATGGTTGAAACAATCATAAATCAAAAGATGGAAATACTTCAATTCAACCACGGTGGAGAATATTCTTCTATGGAGTTTCAATGATACTACATAAACAATAATATTATTCACTAAGGTTGTAGCCATACACTCCTTAGAATAATGGCACAATTGAGTGTATCAACATATCCATTTATGAAACAGCAAGATTTTTTTTTGTTAAAGCCACATGCCTACCAAAGTCACTCAAGAATTTGACTCATGAACAAACATTCATTGGGAGAAAACAAGATGTTTTTCATCTTCACACATTCGGCACTCAAGTGTATGTTCAAATACTAGCCCATCAGCATAGCAAAATGAATCCAAAAGCCTCAAAATACATTCTTTTGGGCTAGGACAAATACACCAAAGGCTACCATTGTTATTGTCCACCCACTATCATCATCTTTCAAGATGTCGAGATTAATGAATATGAGAATCCTCTTTCAAATATCATAGCTAGAAAAAGTTTTTCCAATTTTGACTTACAATAGTGGACTGTCAAATCAAAACTGATCATTGAAGTTGTTACATCTCACCAAGTAACTTATAATCCCTCTTTTACTAACACTACACAAAACATATTTATCATTAGTCCTAGTCTCACACCTGTAAGAAATGCATCTCATACTAAATCACCAAAACTAGTACATTCTGAAATTTCATCCGCAATTGTTTTTTCACTTGCACAAACTAACAGTTTAGCTGGACCATTGAAGGTATTGACCCATCAAATCAAACAACCTACATCCCAAGATGGAGTGAAAGATTGACTACATCATTCAACATGGCTTAAACGTCCCTTTATATAGCTAGATCAATTTGCTGCGAACCTTGAAAAAAACTCACTTACCAAGAAGTTGAATTTGATATTAATTAGCAAGTTGTGATGGATGACAAAATGAACAACATCAAAAAAATGAAAACTTGGACTCTTGTTTTTTTGCAACTTAAAAAAAAAAAAATCACATGCAAATGGATTTACAAAATGAAACTTGGAATCAATGGTGGTCCAAATTAGTTTAAGGTGAAATTCGTGGCTTGGGGGTGCCAACAAAAACAAGGAGTTGATTACTCCAAAACTTATGCTCTGATGGCAAAATGGCACACCATTAAAGCCATGAGTCCATTTGCTAAAGCCAAGGGATGGAAAGTGCACCATCTTGATGTCAAAACGACATTCTTAAATGGTCGTTTACAAGAAAAGGTTTTCATGCAACAACCGCAAGGTTACAAAAAATCAAGTTTCACTAGTCTTGTGTGCAAACTTAACCATGCATTGTATGATCTTAAATAAGCTCCTCTAGAATGGCTTCGCAAAATTGATAATTTTTGGAAACATAATCACATGAACAAATCTTCATCAAATGGAAATTTGTATTATCTTCAATGTAACAACAAAACTATCATCTTGATAAGATATGTGGATGATTTTATCTTCACAAGAGATATTGATCATGAGAGAATAATTTGGCTTAAGTAAAAATTACACAATAAGTTTAAGATGATTTCTTTCATACGTTGAACAAAATACCTCAACATCCAATTTATTCATCGTTGAAATGGTTTACTTCTACATCAAACTAAGTATGCTCAAAACATTATTGATAAATTTGGCATGACTAATTGTAATCCATATAAAACTTTGTTGCCACAAAATATCAAGCTTCAAAAGGACACGAAATCTCCTCCTGTTAACACACATATGTATCAGCACATGGTTGGAAAACTAGTTTTTCTTACCACCACCCACTAAGACATAGCATACGTGGTCAATCTTGTCTCAAGATTTACAACCTTAATTGGCTCATCTACAAACCATCAAGTCAATTATCCGCTACATTAAAGGTACACCTAACTATGGTCTCTTCTACCCTAAATCCAATGGATTGATGTTCACTGGTTACAATGATGCTCACTGGGGGGGTGACTTGGATGAGCACAAATTGACTTAGGGGTCTTTGTTCACCACCAACAACACTCCTATCACATGGTGTGCCAATAAGCAAACTTGTGTTTTGCTTTCATCCATTAAATCTAAATACAAGGCTTTAATTGATGCGTCAAAAAAAGTTATTTAGATTTAGAATCTTTATTGCGAACTTGGATTTCTCAAATCAAGTCCCATTGACATACATTATAACAATCAGAATCCCATAAAGATATCACATAATCCAGTTTATCATTCAAAAACCAAACATTTTGAGATCCATTTACACTTTGTCAAAGATATGGTGGAGAAAAAGTAAAGTCCATATTTTATATATATCAACAAATCTTCAACTAGTTAACATATTGACAAAAGCTTTCGGTTGAATCAAGTTTGAAAGTTGTCTCAAGTTGCTAAATCCACCCCAAATTCCTAACAAGGCAAAGTTTGAAATCTAAAAGCCCAACTTCTTTTGAACTTGCATGAAACTTTCAATCACACTATGTAGAACCAAGGCTACTAATATTCACATAAGCCTTCACCTTTCTTAAGGTTTTAAAACTTTTGCAAATTTCTCCATGGAAACCAATCACTTGACTTTCACACTCTATTCAAGTAGTGTATATCCCATGCCTTTTCTTGATTCTCATAGCATAAAATTCCTAACTTGGCCTAATGATAGATATCTAGATTTAGGATATTGTTTACTAGTTGAAGGACTTGTTTTTGAAAAAGTTTGATAAGTTCCACACCAAACTCATTCAAAGGATCAAATGATATTTTGTCTATCACTTCAAGCAACATGGTGACCTATAACTCTCCAACATTGGAAGAAAAGAAGTTGAAAAGACAAGCAAAAAATCCATTCGATATGAAATCACAAGCTCATCAAAGCAAAACTAACACCAACCACATCATTATAGAATTATTTCAATCTAAAGATACATACAAATCAAGTTGGCAAGGAATTACAAATAGATGTAATATATGTAACATAAATTCAAAATTAGAAATAGGCATCTCTTACTATAAATAGGATACTAACAATGTCCTATAGTTGGCCCAAAGCCTCATTTGGGGGAAGCTTGTAATAAGATGTTGTGTTTAGTCATCAATAATTTTTGCTTATAAACTAAATAGAACAAAGGTTTCAAGGAGGGTGTTAGAAATAGATGAAACTTTAACTTTTTGTTAATTGAGTTCAATAGATTAGATCTATATCAGATTATATTTTATTTCATTATTGTTGCCATGGAGTTCAATTCTTCATCAATGTCAGCATCACCTCCTGAATGGATATTTGTGTCTCTCTATTTTTTCATCATTATTGCTATAGAATTCAACTCTTGACAAGCATCGCCTCCTCAATTCTTCATCAAATTTTCTTTGAATTTTTAAAATTTGATTTGCATTGTGTTTTTTTCTCATCGCTTGTAATCATTTTTTGCCATTGTTGTTTTTACTCTCTTTGATGTTGTAATTATTTGTTTATCTTTGTGTTGTCATAAATTTGTGTTGAAGCTGAAAACATTTTCAACAATTTGTGGTTTAAAATTCTTTTTGATGAACTCATTTCATCACCTTGTCACTAGATTATATGCAACTTTTCTCTTCATCATTGTCCCCTGGTGAATGCAAACTTTTTGTTTCCTTCCAAAAATATATACATTTTTTTTAAAAATTTGCATTCTAATGATGTATTTTTTATATGCATTATGTTCTTTGTCATCACCATTTATTTTTTTGGGTAGTTCATTTTTGTCATTTTTCACATGTTGTTTCTAGGTCTTTCTTTCCAATTTCAACTCCACATGGACAACAAGTAATTTGTGGTTGCGATGGGCACAATTGTTTTCCTCATCATAATCTTGCAACATAGTAGGGAAGGACTCCAATCAATTTCATCAGTTTTTTTTTCAACTTCCAACCTTGACAATGTGATGATTTTTCAAACTTTGATTACAACTTTTGTTTTGCACCCTTTGTAGTTGTCTTGCAACTTAAATTTAATAGGTTCTTATCTTAATTATTGGGTGAAACCACATAGCACAATTTGGTTCTAAAAAAAATTGATAGAGTATGATGACAAGCATTAGACTCAAAAAATTCAAATGTAAAAAAAAACCCCCTTTGCTATAACCAACAAGTTGAAACCATTAATTACCAATTCTTGTGGAAATTAAGGTGACTTGTATGATTTACTATCCTTTTCATGGCTCAACATATCAATTGAATTTTGGAATAAATAAATAAATAAATAAATATTTATTTAAGTAATTAAGTAAGTTAATATATAAGCCTAAGTAGGTAGGTTGATAGGTCCTACTTACTTACTTAGGTTCCTAGGTAAATTTGAATAGGTAAATAAAACTAGATTGATAAGGCATAATTAATTACCTAAGCCACATGCCTACCTACCTACACTACCTACCTACTTACTTACCTAGGTAAGCAACTAAATACAAAGGTAGAAGGGTAGGTTAATTAAAAAATAGTCGTATAAAGTTTTTTATTTATTTTGTTTGTTTTTTGGGTTAAACATTTTAGAGTTCATCCCAAATTAACACATGCATTTAAATATGGAAACATAAGAAAATACATTTTCTTTATATAGTTTGGGAGATGAAATTCAAGGACAAAACATATGGGTTAAATTTGTTGATTTCACCTTAGTTACAAAATGGGTTGCAATTAGAAAAAAGTTCTTCCACATGGTTTGTGTGTTTTTTAAAAATAAAATGATACAAATAGGTAATTATTTGATAAATTATATGTAAATTATTTATTCAATTTAATTATCCAAAATCATTTGAATTAATTATTTTAATTCAAATACTTAATTAACTAAATTTTAATTACTAAAAATAGTTATTTGAATTAATTATATGAATTAATGCCTCTAAATAAAATAATTAATTACTTATTCAAATCAAATAATTAATTATCTATATTTATTATTTGGATTAATTAATCGAATTTAGATGATTAGATAATAAATTAATTCATATTATTAATTATCAAATAATTAGTTTTATTAGAAAAGTTAAATCATCAAAGGCTAGGTCCATTCCTCAATCACAAATAAATCAATGTTGTGGTTTTCCAACTTAAATTTATAGGTTCTATGAAAATATGTTTTATGTTTCATTTTTCTTTATTGGAACCTCAACACGCATCTACTAATCCAAGAAGAATTCATGATCCCCTTCCACCTATTAAAGTCGATGGTGAACAAAAATATGAAATGGATGACATTTTGGATTCAAGGATTTATAATCATCAATCTAATGTTTTGTTCATTGGCATGGGTATGATGTGAGTGGACACATTTGGAAATCAATAAAAAACTTATGAAACGCCATGAAAAAGGTTCACAAGTTTCATCAACGATATCCAAACCGACCCAAGTTTATTTTTCATGGAACTTGTCACTAAAAGGGGAAATGATGCCATAGATGCCAATGCCATGATGTTCATTCATACAAGTGTTCATCCATGGCTTGTAATGAAATTACACCTAACTTTTAATTTAGTTTTAGTTCACTCTTAATTAACTTATAATTAAATTTCATTTTTAATCGTTTTTTAATTAATTCTTATTTCATTTTTCATTAAGTCTTAGTTCATTTCTAGTTAACTCTTACTTCACTTTTAGTGAATTTTTAGTTGACTCTCAATTCACTTTTAGTTGAGTTTTAATTCATTCATTATTCACACATGGGTGTTCATGGGCGCACATGGGTCAACATTGGCCACATGTAGGTTGGAAGTTTTTTGAAAAAATTCCCAAAGTTAGGTGCCCAATGGGTGTAAATAGAAGTAGAATTCCCTACTACCTTACCTTCAATCTATTCAACATTAATTTTGGGTACATTTTCTTGTCACAACATTTTTTTTTGTTAATGCAATAAAATCTTATTGAAATCTTATCTTGCACATGTTTTTGTTTCATGATTTGGGATTTTAAATTAAGCTAACCTTTGTTCATGTCCTTGGCAAATCTTATTGTCTTGGTTGTCTTTGTGCCCATGACACCAATAAATGTATAATTAATTCTTGCAAATTCAAACACCCAAAAAATGAATATCTTGGAATCCATTCAATTAGTCAATAAACATACATTTAATTATTGCAAGCTGAAACACACCCATAAATGAAGCTCTTGGAGTGCATTAAATTAGCCAATAAACATACATTTAATTATTGCAAACTCAAACACCCCACAAATGTTATTGGAGTGCATTCAATTAACCAATATTCGTACATCTATTTCTTATAACAAACTCAAAAATACCTTCATAAATAAACTTCCTAGATTACACTTAATTAGCCAATAGATATAGGTAATTTTTACAAGCTTAAACATTTGGACAAGATGAATGCAAACTACATATACAATGTAAACAAAAATCACAAATTTGACAAATTTCAACATTTGTTCAAGTTTGATGCATGATGGTGGACATTTGGGAAATATTTTTTAATGAAAGGTTCGTTCACAATTTGAGTTCCAAAAAAAGGAATAAAAAGTCCAACATTTGCTCAGGGCTACTTTTTAAAAATGACATTTACATGAAACAAATTTGAATGAGAAATTTTGAATATTCCAACATAAGATAATTCATGTGGTGCTACTAATTTTTCGCATGATTGTGCATCAATATTTTGGTTTTCAAGTAAAAATGTATAAATTATCAAAATGAATTTCTATGGATAAGTAAACATGTTTTTTTGCATAATTATTTCATACATACTAGTGGGTGCCCGTGACCTTCGGCCACTGCAAAGTCCCCTGGTTTCTTTAAAGTTGGTTCGCGTTTTAGTTTTTTTTAGAAACTTTTAACTTTTTTATTTTTTTATTTTTATGTGTTTTTTATTTTTATTATTATTTTGTGATCATCCAGCTGGACAGACATTTCATCCATCCCCTTAATCGGGACGGACAATAGCTAAAAGAAAAAAAGCTTCCCCAAAATCTGTCCCGTCATCAAGCCGGACGAACATTTCATCCATCCCCTTAATTGGGACGGACAGTAGCTAAAAGAAAAAAAAGGTAGTCTTGGTCAATACAAAAAAAAAAA
>Ga0116227_10007092_pt1 | contig 22148 bp, 14 predicted proteins | sample S1TSphgellanicum_FD_89693 | JGI IMG/M metagenome (GOLD analysis project Ga0116227, IMG submission 89693) | Host-associated microbial communities from peat moss isolated from Minnesota, USA - S1T2_Fb - Sphagnum magellanicum MG | ecosystem: Host-associated > Plants > Peat moss > Unclassified...
ACATGGGAGAGGGACCCTATTTTTATTTTTTTGTTATACTCTAAAAAAAAACCCCTTTTTTTTCTCTAATTTTTCAAAACCCCCCCCCCCCCCCCCCTTGAGTGGTTTTTATACCCTTTAATCCAACTTGACTAAATTGCCATTTTGGACAAGTCAATTTGGACCCAACCATTTTGACCATGTTTTTTTGTTGGGTTTTTTAATTAATCAAATGAAACAACAATATTTGGGCAACAACAAAAAATCTATAATATGCAAAAAATTTATTATTTATTTATTTATTTACCTACCTAACTTACTTAGGCCTAGGCTAGGCTAAACCACCTAGGTGACTAAATCACGAAATCTAACTTAGGTGGCCTCAACAAGGCCATCTAGGCTATTTAGCTACTCAACCTAAGTAGCCAAAATAGCTTAGGTTGCAAGTGTGGAGATTTGAACTTCTCATTTCCACAATGAAAACTCAAGTCTTTAACCATTGCACCATCACCTCATAAGGTGATTTTTTAAAATTTGACCAAAATGTCATTTTGGACTTAGCCATTTTGACAATGTGTATTTTACTAGTCTTTTTTACTAGGTTTTCTTTATCTAGTTTTTTTTGGGTCAAATGAAACAATAATATTTGAATAACAACAAAAAAATATAATTTGAATTTTATTTTAAAAATTAATATGTGAAATAATAATAATTTATTTATTTACCTACTTATTCTACTTAGGCCTAAACTAAGCCACCTAGCTTAGGTTGCTTAAATGAAGCCGCCTAGCCTTGTTTAAGTAGCCTCAATGAGGTCAACTAGGCCTAAGTAGCCTACTAAGTGGGCCTAAGTAGATATGTAAATATGTTAAGCTACCTACATAGGCTTAATTATAGGCTACCTATGCCTAGCTAGCTAGTTATATGGTTATTTAAGCCTATGTAAATATACCTAGTCATAAGCCTACCTTACCTAATAATAACTTACCTAGCTAAACCTAAGTTACCTATAACCTAATTAAGCATAGGTTAATTTCCCTAGGTAGTAGCCTAACCTTATCCTAACTAAACCTAAATTATTTATAACCTAATTAAGCCTAGGCTACCTACCTAATCTTATTTATTAATTGACATGTTGAGTTAGTTAGGTAGGTAGTCTAGGCATAAGCTAATCTATTAGCTATAATAGGTTAAGTAAATAGCTTACGCTTGGCAAGTAGGTGAATTCACCAAATCAATATGGTTGATTTGACTATGCCCTAGCCATTTTGATGGACCTTTTTCTCGTGTCTTTTGATTAAATGTATGACTTGACATTTGGTCAAAATTTTAATATTAATTAAATGTAATCAAAAGTAACATGTTTTTTTATGCTCTAGGCTTTTAATCAAAATGAACAATGTGAACACTTTAGTTAAGTTGACCTTCTAAAAAACCATGTTTTCTTTCAATGGTTAGGGTGTTTTGTGGGCTTCCTAGGCATGTTTCTTCAAATGCAAAAACTTGATGACTTATGTTTCTATCTTTGTTGAATTCAAGGCTTGTTTTACAATCCAAACACTTTAGTTTCCATTGTGTCAACATGGCCTACCCACATTCTGTAGTTTAATTACTATGGTTTCTTTTTATTTGGTTTTTAAAAGTTGTAAATGCATGTAAAGTTGGTTTGATTTTGTAGGTCACTTGTGTTGGAAAGGTTAATTTCAAGGGTTCGATTCCCTCACAAGTTCTTAGATTTGCTTGTGAAATTTGATGTCTCAATTGTTTATTCAATCTTCAAACATGCAAATCCATACCAAAAACAATTGTTCACCCTAAATATTACAATTTGGTTCAAGTAAATGTTAAATTTAGAAAAAATAATTTGATTTTTTGCTTGCAAACCCCATGTGCAATATTAGAATAACTAGAAAGCTTTAAGGTTTCAATGAAAGCTAGATTTTAACACTTTTAGATACAAAGGAAAGGCCAAATTTTTCACCTTGAAAATTTTAGGGGCAATCATATTGAGATAATGAATCTAGCAATGGGGCAAATTAGAGTTCATACTTTAAATGACTTTTAGCCAAATTTGCACCAAATGATTTTCACAAGTGTCCCCATTGGTCATTTTTCAAAAATGAGAAAAAAACATAGTTTCACACAAAAAAAAAGTTCTTTACGTGGTGCCCTATTAAGCCCCACTTTCACCTCATATTTGGTGCTTCATCTCCTCCTACTTGTTGCCCATAAAGTCTTGTAATAAGGTACCAAAATTTGAAAACCTAACATGAACATTTTTTTCAACCCATGGGCTACCCAACTATAGTCTATGTTATACACACTATTTCAGGGTTATGACTTATCTACATAAGTTATAAGGCTATTTGTGGTACATGGTTATATTAAGTTATATAAACTATTAGGCTATATTGTTATATGGTTATTATGCTATATATGTTATAAGGTTATATGGCTATGGGTTAATGGGGGCTATATGTTATAGGTTTAGGGTTTAACTTTTGAGGTTTAAAACATGAAATTTTAAGGTTTAGTTGTTAAGTTTTGTGTTTGGTCTTTCAAGGGTGTAAGTTTTAGGTTTTTTTCTTGAGGTTTATGATTTGAAATTTTTGAATTTAATTTTGAAGGTTTGTGTTAGGTTTTTGGGATGTAAGTTTTAAGGTTTAGCTTTTGAGGTTTTGGGGTTAAGGTTTTAAAGTTTAGTTTTTATATTAGGGGTTGATCTTTATATATTAAGTTGAGGATTTAAGGTTAAGGTTATAAGGTATGCATTGTGTTCATGTAAAAGGTTGAAATTATGAATCATGTTGTAGGGCTAGGGTTGGGGACCATGGATTAAATTTAATGGTGGGTTAAAGTTTACAAGGTTTTGGTGTCTAGGGTTTAATTTTTAACCTTTAGTGTAAGCTTGAATGTAAAGTTTTATGGGCATGGTCAAAATGAATGTTAAGGAACAAATTATTATTAGGAAATGTGATTTGGGGTTTAATTAGAGTGTAAGTTTGGTGGGTAAATAAAAAGTCAGCCCCAAAGGTGTGGATCTAGGTGTAAATTAGGTAGTAGGTAGGAGGGAAGATTTAATGTTCTAGATGGGTCCAAACTTTTTTCATTTTCACTTGAACACATATGATGTCATTTTCAAGTTTAAACCATGGTTTTTTTTCCAATCATTATTACAATTCATGATTTTTTTAACTATCCAAGTTGACTACCTTGTCCACTTGACTAAGGAACATGTTCATTTTGATTAGAGGCCCATGGCCTAAATGACATGTGTATTTTTTTTCTAATGAATTTGGTTATAATGATTTATTTGATTATCTATCAAATTGAAAATCTTGTTAAATTGAACAAAAAATTAATCACCTTGGTCAAAATGGCCAATGGGTACTAGACAAATGGGACATTTCACTAGAAAAAATCTACATATTTTTTACTTCAGTTTGCAACTAATTTTTAATCACAAATGACATTTATAACTAAAATGATTTGTAATTATGTTGAACAAGTTGCATGGGACATTAGTTGCAAATGTTGATGTCATGATGATGTTATCACATAAACAATTGATGAAATATGTATTTGAGTTGACTATATTTTTTATTTGTTGACTATATAACACATGCAATTATCATGCAATTATCATGCAACTAGTGACCAATTTTCAATGACCAATATCATGTTGCGATGTGGCGTATCCAAAGAATATTAAATAAATCAAATTTATTACCAACCATTTTTTAAAAAGTCTTTCATTCATACATGTGGATAAATAATTTTGTGCCTTCTGGTAACATTCGTGATTTTAGAAACATTTAAAATAAAAATAGGTGAGTAAATAAGGAAGTTTAAGATAGGTCGGTAATGTAAGTAGGTTGAAGTAAGTTGGTAGGTAAGTCTTAAAACTTTTAAAAGTTTGTTTTATTTTATTTTGGATTTAACCAAATTAGAATTAAACTTTTTCAATTAGTTCATCCTATTTAACAAAATCTTGTGTATTTGAATGTTTATAGGGAATTTAATCATATATTTAACACACTTGAAAGGGAAGCCAAACAATATGGGATAAAAAATCTAATTGCAACCTAACTACAAATAATTTGCAATTAGGTTGTGACAATGTTTTTTATCCCACACAATTTGGTTTCCTTGTCAATTGTGTCAACTCGATAAGTAAGTAACTCATTCATTAAGTAGTTAATTCGCTAATTAACTAATTAATTAATCAATAGTAAAAATCCATCAATAATTAGTATTAATAAATTAATTAAATATGCATGATCAAGTATTAATTATTAGTTATTTAATAGTTAATAAATTATTAATATGAAATAAATAATTATTTCATATTAAAAATTTATTAATGAGTAACTAATTGATTTACTAACTATTTTTAGTTAATTAAATAGTATTTAATATTTTAAAAATAATTAATAAATAAATAATTATAAATATTAATCATTCAATTTTTTTTAAAAAAATTCTGAATTTATTGAATATTAATTATGAATAATTAATGATCAACTATTAATGACTAGTTATTATTAATTAATTAATTACATCATAATTATTGATAAGAAAAAATATATAGTAGATATAAACTTAAATATCTTTTTTATAGCTTTAATATACCCTTAATGTACTTTTCATTAAAAATTTACAATAAACCCTACAAATATGTTGATAATATTCATAAGACATATTTATTAGAGTCTAAGTAGACTTTTTAATTATACAATGCCAAATATGTATGCTTATCATGCCCATAATATACATCATACATCAATTTGTGATTAAATTTTGGTTACACATGCAGTTAATGGGCCATGGGGGCTTATTCCTGGATGAATATAATCTTTAAAACATCACATAGGAGGATGAAGAAGATAGTAGTCGCACAATAGTCATAATATAATCACAAACCATTCCTAAGTTTGGTGAAGTTAGTAAGTAGTTCTAAAAGTAATTGCACATGACACAGTGTCACATGTAGTCACAAATAGGATAGTTGCATATTTGCAAATTTCTTTTAGTGTCTAATCAAGTTTGACAAAATAAAATGACATGTTTAATCAATATGACCAATGGTTTTTAATCAAATTGGGCATCCTACTTTAGTTAATAAATCAAATTAACTATTTATTACTTTTGCTAGGTAAGTAAACCTAATTAGGTAATTAACCTAGGCGTATTCACTTATGTAGGCCTATTTATTTACACACCTACTACCTAGGTTAGATAGTTAGCCTAAGTTTACCTACTCTTTACCTAGGTCTACCTACCTACCTATCTAGTTACTACCTAAGTTAGGTAGGTAAGTAAGTAGGTAGCCTAGGTTTACCTAGGTCTATCCATCTAATTATGTATTATACTTACCTACTTACATTCAACCTTTTACATACTTATATTCCTACTTCCTACTTCAACCTACCCCAAGAGGTTGTTTTTTTTCCTTTTTCAACCTTAAGTTTTTTGCTTACTTACATAAATAAACATGTGAAATAAAAAACTTAACAAGGTTTATCACCTTTTGATGGTGTAGTTCATTAGTAAAAATTTCGTTTCCCAATGTAAAAGTGAGGAGTTCAATTCCTTATACTTATAACCTATCTGCATGCCTAAGGGATTAAACTAACTAAATAGGTTAAACTAACATAATTAGGTAAGTTAGCTTGCTAGGTAGGTTAAGCTACCACCTACCTACCTACTTGCCTTTTCACAACCTACTTAAACCTATTTTCTATTTACTGACCTAGAAAAAATATATTTCTATGATAATCCCAAAAAATGATTTAAGTTTATGTAAAAATTTGAATAGTCAAATGGCCCATTGTTTGTTAATCAAAATAACCAACCAATTAATTAAAAATATCATCTTAATCACAACAATAGGTTCAAATTCACTTGTCCATACACAATAATTTTTTTTGTCTTTTTCCACCCCTAAACATTACAATTACTTTTCAATTTGACTACATTTGAACCACATTTCATGGCCATTTTAAGTTTGCAAGCAACTTGTTACACTAGTTAATGTTCAATATTGTTTATAGTTATAACTTTCATTACATTGTTCATTTATGAGCATAATTTGAACCTTATTTTATTTTTTAATAATTTTGAATTATGGAGATGAAAATTGAGGTAGATTTTAAGATTGTTTGCAAAATGCATATAATGGATTAATGATTTTTTTGAAATCTTTTCATCTATCAACATGGTACATGAGTTGAACCATTCACTTTTAATGTGTTGAAACATTTTGAATGTTTTAAATCCAATGCTCATGAATTGCACTTTGCATTCATTGTAATATGTTGAAATGGATGTATAAAAATTTAGTAGATTTCATATTTATATTTGAATGGGTTACAATAGGCATCATGGACAAGTTTTTTATTGTGAATGTTCATGATGCCACACCAAAAAAACCTTGAAAATAGTTCCTAATTTTTTCCTAATTTTTTTTCTTGGTGTATAACAAAACAAATTCCATGCTAAATATTTTTCATTAAATTTTTAACTCTTTTCATTATATATATTTATATAATTTATGTTTAACATGAAATTTTAAAATTTTTTGGGGTTTGTTTAGTTACAAGTTTATGTTTAAATATTCAGAGATGAATTTTAATTCATTCTTTTTTTTAAAAAATAAATGAAAGAATTGAAAATGGTGATCATAATAATGAATCAACAATTTTTACAATATTTTTGTTTTTTGAATTTTGTGGTGTTGTTCAAAATCATCCATAAAAAATTTAACCATGATTTAATTATAGATTGAATATATGAAATTACAAAAAAATATAATCCTTCTATATTTTGGTTATAGGTCCTAAAACCCATTGTAAAGTTTGAACATTTTTAAATAATTTTTTTTTTGAATTTTTAAAAAAAATTTAAAAACATTCTTTGTTGATGTTGACAATCTAGGCCTTTTTTATGTTTGCAAAATGATGAAAATTCACCACAATTTTCTTTTAGTTACATCGTTAATAATTATTTTTAATTTTTCAAAAATATGGATATAGTAATTTCAAATATTTTTAGAAAGTTTGAAAATAAATTTGATGTTGGAAATGGAAATGTTTATGGGTTTAAGGTTACAACTATTAAAATTATTTCATTTTTTTTGGTTCATTTGGGAAAAAAAATTTCCTCTTTCAAATATGTGATTTCAAATTTTTGGCGAAATTATTGTTGTTTGTATTTCCCCTTGAATTTTAACTTTAAGAAAAACTCCCAAAAAGAATCATCAAGTTGCAAAAACTCATCACCAAAAAGTTGTTGGGTACAAGGGGAGGGGTGAATCCAACTACTTAATGCCAAATTTTCACCAAATTATGTTGTTTTTACTTTTACAAAGTAACCAAAGGTAAAATATATCTTACATCATTAAAGATTTATAATATTAAAAATATGTTGTGATATTTTTTCAAAGTCATGTAATTTATCATTTGTATTAATATATGATTAATGTAGTTAAACAATTATGGTCTTGTAAATGAAGTGATAATATTGATTACTTAATTGACATTTATTTTTCTGGCCAAATTTTGCCAATTTAAAAGGGCAACAACATCAACAAAGGATTTTTTAATTGAAAAATTGGAAAGAACATATATCATCAAATTTTTACAATAGGTTATAGTAGGTAGCCATAATATTAAACCCTAAACCCTAAACCAAATTTTGTTAAATCTTTTTATGGATGATTATAATTTGAGAAGGATTGCAAAAAAGAAAAAGAAAATAAAAATGTATCTAATCATGTTGGAGAAATGCAATTCCTTAAAAAATGGACATATATTTGACATAACAAAATAACATTGTTAAAGACTTAATTAAGGCATTCTTGAATTCACATTGAATTTAATCACATTTACAATGATTATAGGTCAACTTAAACAAAAAGATATTTTTTAATATATTCATAACATCTTATTTTAATTCTTTAACAAAATAAAATAAATTTATTATTTATAAATTATATATATAGAATACATTATTGATTAGTTTCAAGATCATGTTTTCATTTGTAACATATGAATAAATTTTGAAAAAGAAAATAAAGGTGAAAGTTTGAATTGCTTAAATAGTTTCATGTTGAACATAATAAAGTTAAAAGAATTCTTTTATATTAAAATGTTGAAGTGATTTGGTGGTTAAAACTTAGGTGCATCTCATGAAGTTCAAATTGTGATGGATGGGTGCATTAATGTATACAATGTATTTTATACATTGATACATAATGTACAAATGTAATATATAAACATGTACATATGCTGGTGGTGAATGGTGCCAAAACTTTTTGCTAAGAAAATTTGTAATAATAATAAATGCAAGGTAGGTGTTGTCCTCATACTATACCATGAAAAGAATACAATTTGTGACTCATTTGAAAAAAAAATTAAAAAATGGTGTGTGATCGTGATGTGGCATTTTAATCAATGTTATGGCATTTTAATCAACATCATATTAACTTAGGACTTTATAATATCAATGTCATAATTCAAAAATTAAAAATAATTCAATGCAACATGTGATTATTCAAAATAATTAAACAATTTCATCAAAATGTCCTAATCAAGTATTTCTTTTTGACCAAAACCATATAAGTTGCATATTAGTCAATTTTTGTCCGATTTCATTGAAAACCCAATGTATTCAGGTAGTTGCAAAACCCATGATTCCTTCTTGTGATATTGATAAAGTGGTTTTTTTTATGCTTGTCATTTTGGGTATTTTATTGGATTTTCTAATAAAACATACTTGTTTTTTAAGTAATGAATAATGATTGGTATTTTAAATAATATATTGTTTGATGAGATGGACCAAAAAGTTGTTATGTTTTTCCAATGTGCTTTCATTGTTTTCGATTTTAAATACATCTTTAATGACAATGAGGATGAAGAGAATGGCCAATTCGTTGATCTAGCAATGGAGGTCTAGGATGTCTTGGCCACAAAGTAGGCCACACAAACATTATTTAAAAACTTCAACAATTTCACATTCACAGAGTTTGAAGAGTTGGTAATTCAAGTAATGCCAATAATAATCTTTCATAATAGGTCCACATATAAGCCTTCTTGCCCTCAAAGTTGCATGATTAAGAATAGGTGTGATTTTAATGTTAAGGTTACAGTTTGTTTTTAAGGTTTAGGGTTTAAAGTGGGTTTAAGGTTTGAATTTTAAGGATTAAGATTTGAAATTTAATGCCTTATAGTATGAAATTTAAATTTATGGTTTGAAATTTAAGGTCAAGATTTGAAATTTAGGCTAGGTTCTGAATTTTGGGGTTTATGGTTTGAAATTTAGGGTTTAAGGTTTGAATATTAAGGATTAAGATTTGAAAAAGTTATAGTTTGAAATTTAGAGTTTAAGGTTTGAAATTTAGGGTCATGATTTGAAATTTAAGGCTAGGTCTTGAATTTTGGGGTTTATGGTTTCAAATTTAAGGTCATGGGTTTGAAATTTAAAGCTATGTTTTGAATTTTATGGTTTAAGGTCTGAAATTTAGGGTAAGGTTTGAATTTAAAGTTTAAGGTCTAAATTACAAGTTTGGATATAAGGTTTAAGGTCTAAAATTGAAACTATTAAGGTTTGAATTTTTTTCCCATCATTCCAAGGGATACATTAATTGTATCAAGAAAATCATCAAAGTAACCTTGAATAATGATTTTTGAGCTTCATATTATTCATGAAGCATGAAAATGTTATCATTTATAACACCTTCATGTGAAACTAGGCAAAATTGTTATTATTTTACATTGTGTTATTAAATGCATCATGCATTAATGGTGTTTTGGCGAACAAAATTTGTTGACCCATGCTTGATGAAAGGGTTGTTTTGGGTAGGCAATTGCATAAGTTGCCAAGGTGCATTAGGTTTATTGATGGGACATTGGTTGATATCTATAGGCCATGTAAGAACTCAAAACATTGGTCATGTTTTAATGGTTGGAATCAAATATTTGCAATGAACAACATTATGGTTTTAAACCACCATGGCTTGTTTATTTATATCAATATGAGCTACCTTAGGTCTTACCACAACATAAACATTCTCCATCTCTCCACCATCTATTGGAAATGGTGTCATTATTTCACTTATGGGGGTTAGTATTTTGAATATTTGTTGAAAGTGTTGGGCTACTTGGGGAAATAATTGTTCATTATGTGCATGATAGGAGGGTGAGAGTTATCATTTGATATGAACCATGGTGTAGTTCTAACTTACAACAAAATTCACATGAGATTTAAGGTCATGATGGAACATTGGGGAATTCGTGGATTCAAAAGGAAATATTAACATTTCATGAAAATATTTGATTCCACAAAACCAAAATTTTCACATCTTCTCCAAACTAGGGTTTTTGTGACCAACTACTACATTGGTGCCAAATGGACTTCCCATACAAGTCATTAAATATTACAACCTTGACCTTACTACATAATGATGGGTAACACACTATTAAAATTTAAAATTACTCTAACTTTTGCTCTAGGGTTTAGGGTTTGGATTATAGCTTTTGTGTTAAGGTATAAATGTGTTAATGTTTAAATTAAGATTTAAGGTTTGAAATTAGGGTTTAAGGTTAAGATTTAGGGTTTAAAGGTTGAATTTTAAGTTTTATGGTCAAGATTTAAGGTTTAGGGGCCAAGTTTGAAATTAAGGTTAATGTTAAGGTATAAAGGTTTTTAATTTAGGGTTAAAGGTTTGAATTTAATGTTTAAGGTTTGATTTAAGGTTTAAGGCTTGAATTTAAAGATAAAATAAAAGTTAAAATGTTAAAGTTTGAAATTTTAAATTTATGTTTTGAAATTAAGGTTTAGTGTTAGGGTTAAAGGTGAGGTTCAAAATTTTAAGGTTAGGGTTTTGGGTTTGAAAGCCTTTTATGGTTTGGATTTAAGGTTTAAATTTTAAATAAAAAAATTCAAGGGTTTAAATTAAGATTTTAAGGTTTGGATTTAGGATTCAAGGTTTTAGGTATGCATTTAGGTTTTAAAATTATTTTTTAAAAATTTAAGGTCTAGAATTTAATGTTTAAGGTTTATGGATTCAAAAGGAAATGGAAATAATTTAAGATTATGTTAGATTACATAAAACTAATGCTTTCACATCAAACTATTAATTATAGTTCTAGAATTGTTTAATTTTTTTTCTAAAATCCTTTTATGAAATCATTGTTAAATTTTTAGCCATTTTCAAATTACTAAATTTTACTTTATTTTTCCTTTCATTGTTGATGTCCATTTTCCTTAACAAAAAGACATCATTAACATCAAATGTGGAGGAAAATTGGCTTGCCATGGTTGCCATGCTCTTAAAATTCACCACCATTATTTCCCCCTTGGTTAGTTTTGAAATAGGTGTTTTACATTTTGGTGAAGGTGGTTATAAGGATAAGGTCCACGGAAGTTGCACTAATGGACAATCCATCAAGTTATTAAGGGATGTTAAAACTAGGGCTAAGAGATGGGGTTAGTGTTGTGGGTGTGTAATCATTAAACCTTTGTTGCCTTTTTAATACATTTTAGCTTACATGTTTATTCATAGCTTTGAATCACTCCAAAAGTTCATCACATTGTATTATCGTTTGTTATAATCCTTCTTCAATGAAATTTCCTATTTTTAATTTCTTTGATGTTTCTTGTAAACGGTCTTTCAAAGTTTCTTGAACAAGTGGGGCTTTAAAATAACCCTTTAAATAATCCTAGTAGATGGACACATTACATTTAGGATTAGTTGAGTAACCTATTTGTTTGTTGGTGTTATAAATGATAAAGTGAACATTAAATATCACCATGAATGTGTTATATTGTATGGATTCCACAATCTCCCAAAACACCTTGTCCCAACAAAGGTTATTTTACCTTGTGAAAGGTAACTAATTTAGATTGAATTTTTGCCAAGAATTCACCCACCTTTGAAAATATTGCCATTCCTTTAAAAAGATTCACACACACAACATTCGCACACATATTCAAATTAAAAACTAAAACATGTGAACCAAAATTGTTTTTAAATTTCTAAATCAATAATCATTAAAAGTCATTAAATCAAGGAAAAGGAAATGGTCATTGGAAATGGTTAATAAAAATCAATAACTATAAATGGTCATTGGAAATCAATCATTAAAAATTCATCACTAGAAAATTGGTCATTGAAAAAATACAAAAAAATCATTCTAAGGTTTATTTCATTATAATTCATAAGGAATGGACCATCATTAGACCCTTGTTATAAACTATAACTAAAAACTAAGAAAATTAATTGTAGATGTCAATTTAAAGTTTAATTCATTAAAAATCAATGGAAGATAACCATTGACGCACCCCCAAGCTCCCTGATAGATTCAACTGCGAATCCAAGGTGAAAACAATGGAAGGATGAAGAGTTGGAGTACACTCCTTGGCTCATAGCACTTCGGGGGTAGAGGGATGTGTTGGAGCTTTGGGATGGGGATTAGGACAAATGACAAGCAGGTTAATTATTCACATGGACCTGCACAAACCAAACAACAAGTTAGTTAGTGCATAGTTGGAACATTTTTGGTGCATGGACGAGCCATGGACAAACACAAACTCACAAGACTCACCATGGCCTAGATTTGGGGGTAGCCATCACCTTCCCCCTTATAGTATTCTTTGGGCCTGGCCACGGGGCTAACACACAAATGTCATTTTGGGAGTCTCGAAATTCATGAATTTGGGATTTCCGTAACTTTGGAGGCCCATAACTTTGTGTGTAAACCTTTGATTGAGATGAGGTCTATAAAAAATTTGTAGCTTTCGTTGAGAGCTTTCTAACAATATGTGGTACGCCACCTGCATGTAAGGAAATCAAGGCGATTCCTGATTTTTAGTGGGGAGTCAAATTGGCAAATTGAGTCCCAACTTTTCTTTTGGCCATAACCTATGTTTTAAGTACCCAAATGGATCATGCGATCCCATTGTAAATATTTAATTTTCAATAGCTTTCCAATGGTATAAGGAGTTATTTACTCCAATGAATTTTGACCCCAACAATTATAATCTAAAGATTCGGGAGTCCATTAGGACTCTAACTCCCAAAGTGGGAGCCCATTTGGGAATGTGTGGGTTCATTCCCTCACACTTTCCTACATTCATGAGAGCATGAAATGTGACTTTCGAGCTTCACTCTTGGCCTACATTTTTGGAAGCCCTTGTGTTGGTCACGAGCTCAAGGCTAGGGTGTGACAACCATCATTAGATTATAGTTGTAAACTAGAACCAATAACATTAAAAAACCCACTTGAAAATGTTAATTCAACTTTTGTTTCATTAGAAATCAAAGGAAGATGACCATCACAAAGGTTAAGATGATCACTAGAACCAATATCACAAAAAAAACCACTTGCATTGCCCATTTCAAAGTTTGTTTCACCATAAATGATAGGAAGATGACGATCTTATGGTCAAAATGACCATTAAAATCAAGATCACCAATTGAAGATTACCTATATTGCCCATTTTAAAGGTTGTTTTATTAGAAATCAAAGGAAGATTACCAAAAAAGTTAAGTTTGAATATGTACATAATTTGATTGTACAAAAATGTCAATTTTAAAAAGCATTTACCTTGAGCAAATCATCTATTTGAAAGTAACATTTCAAGCATTCTACTTCAAATTGTGAACATGCTTTAAGAAGACATCTTGGAAGTCCTTGAGCTTGAATTGTTTGGTAGTAAAATGCCTTTACGATTTTCATAATCTTGAGTGCATTCTAGGCCATTGCATCATGCACAACCTTGTATTAAGATTTGTTTACTTGGCAAAAACACCACATCATCAAAGGGTGCATGGGCAAATAAGCAACAATTTGCTTAATGATGAAGGCGTTTATGAAAATAAGGATTAGATGCACTAGAAAAAAATCGTTTTTCGTGACTTGTTTTATGCAACTATGAAATGTCGTATGCAACTATTTTTGAGTTGCATGAATAATGTGTAATTGCAAAAGATAATTTTTTCTGCTAGTGATGGCCCCATGTTCTTCCATAAAATTTTATGTTTTATGAGTGTTAGGGGTAGAAGGCCTTTCAAGTTATGGTTTTACTAGAGATTTTTGGCTATGGATTTTAGGTTTTGCAATAGAAGATTCCTCAAATTCTAACGTGGTTGGAGGAAGACTTCCAAATTTTTTTAGAGGTTTTACAAGCCATGAAGCTATTAAGGTTTTTAGCAAACACATGATGTGACCACAATGAGAGGAGGAGACATTGCCAAAAGGTGAGTTCATCGATACTAGAATCATAAAACATGTCTTTTTTTTCACTTGAGGTGGTGGATATGAACACCAATTCTTGGATTATGAGCTAAAGCTCCCCTCATAAAACTGGTTGTTGGAAAAGTGTTGCTTGAGGTTTTGAATTGCATTACAAAAAGTTTCCTCCCCGTGACACAAAAGATTGATGTTGACTATGAATTTTTGGTTTTAGAGGGGCAACCTTCTTTCCAAGATCGATTCTCTTGTAGTAGCTTGACTCCCTCCACTCCAAGTGGCACACAACTCCACTTGTTTGTGTTCACAAAACTTGCAAGGCTCCATGGTAGATGGATCTCCCAATGTGCTGACTACTTGAGGAACAAGTGCTAACAAAGTTGGAAAACTACATTCCAAACACTCACAATGCTTGGAAGCAAGGGGAAAAAAACAAGCTTAGATCTTCACATCTGTGAGCTTCACAAGGTGACAAGCTTCACATGCGTGAGGTTGCGATAGGCATCAACTTGCCATGAAATTGGATTTCTGACAAGTCCTGGGGGAAATTCGAATTGCAATCCTCATTGGGGTGTGGTGTATTTTTCTTTGCCAAATTGGGAATGGACATTATGACCGGTGAATTGGGCAAGGACCAGACCAAAAGCCTGCATTTGCCTGACATTACAAAAAAAACTCTAATAGATTGGGCACATCAGCCACAAAGGTCTAACACAGTGTCGAGCACAGGGGTCCCTGTAGCTATGTACAGTGATGTAACTGGTAACCACCCATGAAAGAAAATAGCACATCCTTGTAAGGAACAGTGCACTACAATGGATCACAATCAATTGCTTAAAAAGATAGGCTACGTACTGTGCTGCATAATAGCATTTGCATTTATTTTTCACTTTTCACTGAAAGCATCAAAGCGTTGTACTTTTTCAGCCCATCTTCTCATGGGAAGTATGATACATTTTGGGTATGATGCAACAGTGCTCAGCATGCAGGTAAAATTTGTTTACCGTCACATAGCTCCTCTCATGACACAAAATAACACATTCTTGAGAGGAACAGTGCACTACAATGGATCACAACAATCAACACCTTTACAACATTATAGGCTTTTGTACTTATGTCTGGACCCACTTTTCACCGACCCCATCAACATGTTTTACTTGCTCATCTGTTCTCCTTACATTTTTTGGGGCTAACTGTAGCTACAGGTACATAGCCACCATGAAAGAAAACAATGCATTCATGAAAGTAGTAACAGTGCACTACAAGAATGGATCACACAGTCAAGGACTCAAAAAGTCTAGCCTACCTAAGTGTTGCATTATGGTAGCTTTTCACACTGAGTTACCATCCTGAATTCCAAAACCATAGAGTGACCTAACATACTTATAGTCTACTGTTGGAATTCTGAACTATTCAAATTGGGGCTGCCAGATCTCATTTTTTGTTATTTCAAGAAGATCTACCAATTATCAGTGGTAGGTACATCACTTGTTCTCAAGAGCTTCACTTCCCTAAGTTTCAAAAAGTAGATGCTGCACTGTACACACTGCTATTTTGCCAAAAGGGTCGGGGGCCAAAAATACAGTATGAAGGTCTACAGGTTTCACTTGCTTGCTCAAGTTTAGGGACATTGACCAAGTTATCTAACACCCCTTCAGAAGCTGAATCCTTTTTAAGGATCATGATCTTGCCTACAATCATAAAATTAGCACAATGATATGCGTTTCAAGTATTTTACTATAGTAGGCTCAGCTGCAAGTTTTTGCCCCTCCTTTATGTATAAACTATGTACTTTTTTTCTTTTTTTTTCTCCCCCTCAACACTCTTGAAATAAAGCAATATGAACTATGGTAGTCTTGAGGCTGAGGTTTAAAAAGTGGTTCCCCCATTCGTCCAGTGAGTCCAACTCATGGCCTCTTTGCAAAAGGATTTGGGTTCAAAAGAAGAATGTCTGGAACTCTGTCAATAACCAAGGTTGTCACAACTGTGAATGACCAGGGTTGACAATCTAGGGTCATGTGTAAGGTGCCATAATAAGGCATTGAATCCATGAGCCTTTGCAACGTTGTCATGAATCCTAACCATTAAATAATAAAGTACCACAACCAGACACCATAACCGCCGGTTAGGCTATTGGATTGATGCTAGGTGTGGTTTTAAACATCCTTGATTGTGGGACATAAAAGAAATGACTCTGCTTTCATATAGTGAAATGTTATGGTGGCCATGAGAATCAACCCAAGTACACCGCAATTTTGATTATAGCTGAAATGGAAGTGGCTAAAACCTTTCTCCTAATTATTTCCCCTTTTTTGATAAAGGATTCAGTATATGGTTGGATGGGTGGCCTTCTTAGTTGACCCATGAAAGAATTCTGGCCAACTTGAAGTACTTCATGGCAAAGTTTATCTGAGATTTGGCATTTACACCTAAGTGAAGTCATGACCGACCAATTTGAGTCTGGTTAGCCAAATGAAGTTGATAATCCAAATTCCTACCTTCTTTAAACACAAGAAAAATGTTTTGTCCAATGTCCAAGACTAAACGCAAAGATTGAAAGTTTTAAAGATTTTATATGTAGAAAATGAGAAGCGTATGGATGTGACTGCTAACATTCATCCTTGAAGAGATAATGATAGTTGAAGACACCAAAGTGAGGGTTGTAAAGTGCATTGAATGACAATACTAATTGATGCATTGATGCTTCAGTTACCAGTATTATGGGGAGCTGTTGATTGAAGTTGATCAATGCCGGATCCAAGTGTAAAAATTTCATAATGTGTGCCAATAATGAATCCAACATCGATTGATACAACAAATACATGTTTGTGTTCATTACATTCCCATAGCATGCAATTGAACAATTGGCCAACATCCATGATGGAACCAATAACTTGGATGTGTCAAAAGTTCTGAAATCTAAGGATTGAGACTCCAGTTAGAATAACTGAGTGGTTATTAGAATTTATCTAAATGGTGCATTTGTTTTCCCCATTTCACCATTAGCTATATCATATTCACAAATACCCATCTCCAATACAATTACAAGGTCAAGGTAAACCACTGTAGTACCTGAACAATTTCGGCATAAATTAAATTATTTTTCGTTTTGCTGAATTTTTGAAAAATTATTTATTATTTGTGCCAAGATTTAAAAAAAATCAAAAGTTCAACTGTCAGGTTTCAGCCGTGGACTGTCAAGTACAGAGACTTAACATGGAGTTAATCTAGACACATTAGAAGAGATAATCTAGACATATTAGACTGTTCCATGAACTTAAAAAAGAAGTGTTTATTATTTTTTATAAGCGTTACCTGCCAAAAATTTCAGAATTAAAAAACCAACTGCTGAAGTTAAGATTTTAAATTAAATTAATTATTTGACAGTTTGTTGCCGAAATTGTTCAGATACTACCGTAATCATCTAAAGCGATTATCAAAACTTAGCTCGTATTATGAGTTTTAAAAGGCAACAATTGGACTTGGTACCTATATGGTAGTTAGGAAAAACCCACATTAAAAGTGCCACAATCCTAGAAACCCTTAAGCCCTGTGTTGTAGTACAATATTGAGACTGGAGATCCTTCCCGCATACACATGGCGCCCTCTATATAATCTATTTATAAGACCCTATGTGTTTAGGGCCTTAGGCATAAAGAGATGAAATTTAAAATTAAGTTGGCTTCAACATTAGCCCTTTTTCAAAGGATATTTTCTGAACACAAATTAATAAAGTAATTCTCCCCACCAAAATACCACCCCCCACCAGCCTTTTTTTCTTCTTTGGAATTTTTTTGTTGCAAACTTAATTTTTTTTGAAAAACTATTTTTTATTTTTAAATCATAAAAAAATGCCACATTTCTAGATATTGTTCAAGAAGGTAGCAAAAAATACATATAATGATGCTCAATTTTTTTTCATATTTCAATAATAGCCAAATTTGGCTAGATCAGCTTATAGATGATTGCCACCTCAGCAACATCACAAAGTTGAAAAAAAACACAGGCCCTACAATCCCTCCAAAGCCTAAAGAAGAGCTTCCAAAAGCAGGGCAAAGTGTTTTTTGGCGAGAAAAAGAAGAAAAGAAAAGGAAAAAAAGGGAGTAATAGTAAATACAAACAAAGTTTGGCCATTTTTCAATGGTGAAGATTAGTGGGAATGTAACCATGGTTAAAATAGAAAACAACCTAGGTTTACAAAGTGCGGTTAAGGGGGGTGGCCGGAAGACGAGAAAGGCGAAGCTCCCGGCTATGCCGGCAATCACCGCTTCCGCGCCTGCCACCATGAAGCTCGAGGTACATGGAACTGCCTGAAGCCAACGGCCGCACCAGCACCTCCTCTTCCGTTCCCTTGTGAGCCTCTTAACTTCCGCTCTGTATTTCTGTTTTCTTTCTTTTTTTTCTATGAAGTATTTGTTGCAGGCGAGGACAGAAAGAGGAGAGACAGTCCAGATCGAGGTCCGTTGGTCTGTCTGTTGCGAGAATCTCAAGTAGATCGGGCGTGCGAGGTTCTTTTTGTGTCGTGCCCGTACTGCTCTGCCATTTCTTTTTTGAGGAGAAAAAAGGAACCGGGAATGAGCTTTTCTTGTCGGCTGGGAGCGGCGAACCTGAATTTGTGGTTCAAAAACATTGCAAAAACACGGGTGCCAGCAGCGTAGGGGGCATGGCGACCACAGTAGCAGCAGCAATCAGAGGTTCGCGAAGATTTTCTTGTTGTTGCAGGCTTCGCTTTCTCGCAGGTACGGAATCTCAAGAAATAAATTCCAGAACTTGAGAGAGCTCTAATTGGCATGATGTATTTCCTCACGCTTTTGTTTGCGATTTCACTTTCACTTTTTGTTTCTGGATGGAAACGAATTAATCATGCGGCGACGTTTTTCTCCTTCCGAGACGGAGACGAATCAGGGCTAATCAGTTAGGGCAGTGGCCAGCCAGTTCTACTTGTTCATGTGCAATTCTGTTTCCAAGTTCAAAGAAGAAAGTGCGAAAAGATTAGAAAGAGAATAGGGAGAAGAACTGCGGCGTTTCTGCCGACAGATGTGATACATCCTCTCTTTGCAGCCTTTTGCTGCTCCGTGAGAGATCTGGAGAAATGACCTTAGCAGGAGGGAATGAGGTCACGAAAATATTCTACCGAGGTCTTGGAAGCTGCGAAGCTCTCACTCTGTGGACGATTGTTTGGCACTTTGAGCCCTGTTTGTAGCTGGATTGATGGTTCTAGGTCTCATTTACCATGTACCAAGCAGGGATTTGAACACATGGTGATCTTGACCTGACAGAGAGCCCAATCTTTGGCTCAATGCTGCCCTGAAAAAACAAGTTGTAAGGGAAGGCACACATTCCTTGATCTGTCTGCATCAAAGGAAGAGTTTTGGTCAGCTTTCGAAAGACCTGGAGCTTAGAATGCACCTGCCACAAATTGTACCTACATTGGGGTAGAGTTTTGTAACTAGGTAGATTTGATTAAGTCTGCCAGAGTCTTTGGTTCAGATGATTCCCTGGCAAGTACATGGAGAGAGAGGATCTTGGTTTGGGACAAGGAATTGTGTTTGGTATTTAGCTGTCTTGTGGTGTTCCAGAAGTGTCTGTGTGTACTGATATGCTGCCGAATTGGCCAGGTAAAGTGTGATATGTGAAGGGGGAAAAAGAAGAGAGTCTACCTCTTGTTTCAAGGAGCTCCTCAGCTCTAGAAAAATTCAGGATGTTGAGGACATCCAGGGTTACTTGACCCAAAAAACATATTGGAGATTGGAAGCCAGTGTGTGGGCAATGCTCTGTTGCAACTATGATGGCTGTGTGTGGGGCTTCATCAGTTCTCAGCCAATCCTCCTTTCAATATGAATGTATGGAACTGTGCCCTGGTGCATCTCCTGGGGGTTTGCAAACCAGTCTTTTGTGTTGGGGCATCACTAGGTTGGAAAGTGAGGCATCATCTTGTCTGTCAGCAACCATGGGCAATACGACTGATACTGAGGATTCTGGGGCATCACAGCCACCAGATTGGAATACAGGAGGTGGACAGCAGATGGAAGCTACTCACGCTTCACAACTTGAACCTTTAAAGACTGCAGTACCTAGTTCAAATGATGCACAAGAACTAGGAGGTGTGAGCCAAGGGCAAGTAGATAAATGTGATAGAGGCAATGAGGTGCAGGATGCCTCCACCCTCCAACTAGTCAGTATAATGAAGGAAGAGGCATCGGAATGTACATCTCAGGTTCAGGTGAAGCAGGAGGACTCCACAGGGGCTAGTAACGAAGATGGAATTATCAGTCCACCAAGAAAGCGGCTGCGTGTTGAAAGCCCCTCAGGTTGTACCTTGCAGGGAAGGTTGATGAGTCAGGAAGTTGAGGTATCTCCTCACCAGCATTCATCACCCAAGACAAGCAATGTAGGGGCTAGACATGACATTTCAGGTAGGTTGAAGGAATCAGCTCCAAGCTCAAGCAGTCATTCAGGTGAGCAGGTGAGCAAGGGAGGGCAACATCTATGGTGGCTGATGCCCAGGAGCTCACCTGTCCAGCAGTTTCCAGAGCAGTCACAGTTAATGCTGAAGAACATGCAAGATAGGGATGGTATGGGAGATCTGTCCTTTGAGGGAAGAGGACAAAGAAGCACTTCAAAAGAAAATGAATATTTATTTAAATCACCCACTTACAATCCATACATGCTGAATACATTGGATAGCAAGCAAGGGATAATGGGTTCACATACGATTTATTCCTCTCGTGTCACAGCAGAACCAAATTCATCAGAGCACCCATTTCTGTCACTCCAAGATTCAACATCTCCTAGGCTTGGGGGCAGTAACATGGTTGCCAATGTGGAAGATCCATCAAGGGCGGCCAATTTGTTCTTCGACAAAAGAGTTGCTGGAGGGCCTAAACCCAGCAATAATTCAGCCCAGGAAGCAGGTGATGCATTAGGAGTCAATGATAGTGGGCATTTAGAAAGGTGTCTCTCAATCCCTGAAGCTGCTCAACACACTGGATTGGAGAACACAAGTGGTGAGACAAAAGGCACATCTGGCTTGCATCTGCCCATCAGCAATTTACATGGAAATGCCAACACAAACTTTTATGCCTGCATCCGAGGAGCTATGCCTTTGGAATTAAGTGCTACCCAGGTGTTTCCATCTGGTGAATTCTCTCAAGCAGGAGGTCTTCTTCCGAATTTCACTCAGGATCCTCCTAGTTTTGGTCTTTCAACAGCAGGACTCTCAAGCATTGGACACCCACCTGCTGGGCAGGCTACACAATTGTTGGAAAGAAACATTCAACAAATTAGCAAGGAGATGACAGCAAGCAGTCTGCAGGCAAATGCACTGTCGAGCTTTGCTGTTCCAACTTTCAGGAGCTCATTGCAAACAACAGATGGCTTACATGTGAATGGACCTGACTTGAGCTCTTTAGAGTTTTTGCAGAGGTCTGCAGATCATTATTCTAGGCATGTGCTTCCTCAGGGTTTAGGCAATAATGTTTCAAATTTTCAGTTCTCAAGTGTACCCTCTACACTACCTTATGGATTGCTCCCTACTGAGTTGAATCTGTCACTCCCAGTGCTAGGAAGCCAGGAAACAGTGCGGTCTCATTCTGCCCCCTCTTGGCAAGAGTTTCGGATTCCAACACAAGGCTCTTACTGTCCTGTGAACCGAGCCCAGAAGCCAGAGGATGGCTTTGGGAGACACATTGGAGATCTTGCTGGAAACCATGAACTTCCTAGATCCCTACAACTTGATTTATCATTTCCTGCTCGGGCAGTGTCTCCATCAGTAACTGCAGTGATGGAAGGTCGTTCAATTGGTCAAAGAGTCTGCCTTAATGATTACAATTCATATGAAATCTTTTCCCAGGCCATGCGGAAGACATTTCAGGATTGCATCCCAGAAGAGGATCTGGTTATGACAGGGCAAGAAAT
>Ga0116227_10007093_pt1 | contig 22146 bp, 24 predicted proteins | sample S1TSphgellanicum_FD_89693 | JGI IMG/M metagenome (GOLD analysis project Ga0116227, IMG submission 89693) | Host-associated microbial communities from peat moss isolated from Minnesota, USA - S1T2_Fb - Sphagnum magellanicum MG | ecosystem: Host-associated > Plants > Peat moss > Unclassified...
ATTTCAAGATGCATATGAATATTTGTAACACAATGTTGTGCATTTGTAGTTGAACTTGTAATGGTGTGGTATGTTAATTGAAAATTTATCTAGGCTCCTCCTTTTATAGTTACAAGAACACCTTCCCAATTCCTTTTTTCTTTTTTCTTCATAGTCCAACCCTATTTCATGTTTTAAACTCTTATACACCTTTTGAACATTGTTGAATGACATCCTTAAACTTATGGATGTAGGTTAATTATATCTTAAAGTACATTCAAGATCAGGTTACCCTATTAACAACCATTTTTAAGACATTAATTCTTCCATTCTTAATTTAGAATGTTGGATATTTTACCTTGATTTTCATTATGGACTTCAACTTTAATGACAATAAGATATTTGTGCCCTTCAAAATCATAAAATGACCAAATTTAGTAGTCTTTAACCTCGTGGCCCATGTTCCTTAAAAAGTTTTGACATTTTGAAATCTTTTGTTGTAAATATCAATTCACAAATTACTCTAGTAGATTAAATAAGTAAATATGGCCTTACATTATATGAGTTCAAAATAGCAAGAATGCATTTTTAAAAATTAATTGTTTCATATCTTACAATATTTTTCTGTCATGTGACATTCATGAACTTTTATATTTCAAAACAAAAATGGACATCATTTTCTAGTCAAATATTTGATTACCTTATGCCATTTATTTTATTGGAATGCAATCTTTAAAAAAAAAGTGAAATTTGGTGCAAAAAGGAATTTAAAAAAAATCTTTTTGGTTCTTGAAAATTATATATGCCTATATTTTTGCATCTGTTCTTTTAGAGTAACCCAGTCTTGAATGCACCCCTTAATATGTAATATAAAAATCGTAATGCCATAGTATACATTATAAAACATTTATGTTTCATAAATTGGAAGCATTAAAGTTCATTTTCATATAAAAACCATGTTCTAAAACTAGCCATATGATTAGGTACTTACTTTTTTTTTCCAACTAGTGCAAAAATCATCACAGTAAAATGGGTTTGGGAACTTAAAATTAAACCTTACACCTTAAAAATATCGCATAGCATTTTACCAAACATTGTTTGAGGTTTATGTTTTAAAAAAAGAAAAAGGGTCTACCAAAGTTGTCCTATAATACAAAAAAATTATAACTTTAAAATGATCATTTATTTCAAATTAATCATATATGGACACATCATCTTAAAAGCATGAGAGCTGACATAAAATGTGCATGAATATGAGGAAATATGTACCTTGTACATGAATGTTTTTGTAGTTTTCACTACATTTGATGTCCTTTTATGCCATGTTGATTGTGATTGCACATAATTGGTTTTAATTCCTTTTGAGAAATTGGACAACATGGTAAACTTGGAAAAGTGAAAAAGGAAGTGGGACAACGGGTGAACTAGGGGACAATTGAATTTGGTTCAATTCAGTGAAGGAAGTTGGACAATGGATGGACCCAAGAGAGTAGATTGTAGGACAATGACTCAACACAATAATATAGAATCTAATGAAGTTAGACAATGGATGACAATGGAGCTAGTTGGGAAAGATAGAATCCCCATTTGATTTCCAAATCCCTTGGGTAATCCAATTTCCAACTCACTATTCCAAAGATTGTCCAACATTATCAATTAACTGTAGATTTTCATCCATTGTAAAAAGTCTTAGGCATATGAAAATGTTGATTGTTGTGGGTGATGAATAAATGGGAAAGTTGTTTCTGTTAGATTTAAACCTCTCTCCTTCCATTCAAATATTAGCCCTAAACCAATGTACTAGATTATTTACTTCGTTGCAAAATCTTTTTTAGGCACAATTAAGGAGTTGTAAAAGCATGCACATTGAAGTTTTAAAAAGAAAAACCAATTTCCAATCAAGAGCCTCCTGTTTAATGACATTGAGTCCAACATTGTATCAAACTCATTACATCAATTTAGTGCTTGATGTTGAAAAGCTTGACTTTAACTGTTATTTGCCAACCAAACAATGCATTCATCAAGATAACGAACAAAAACAACAGTTGCTGATCATTGTATATGATACACAATCTTGTGATCTTGTAGTGTGTCCTTATTTGATCTACCATGATCTGGTGAACTTCATGCTGTATTGCAATCTAGCTTGACTGCGGATTGTTTAGCTCATCACAATATCATGTTTTGTTGTGGTTGTTCATGTTCCGTATATGAAGAATGTTCCGGCTTGTCAGGTTATAATATTTCATGCCTGTGACAACCATATAATTGAGATTTGGAAGGGAAAAAAAACATGTTTGGCCCCAGATTTCACAATGGTTTATTGGTTTGTTAAGGATCATGGGTGCAACATACAAGTTCAATATGCTGGGAGAAAACTCAAATGTTAAAAGAAACCACATTCCTTACAGGGCTGGATAAAGCAGATGCTGGGTTTGTGAAAGGAAGACATTCTGTTTTTCACAACATCCCATTCTTTTTCTATCCGGGTATCATGGGAAAAACCAAAAGAAAAATCAGAGCAGGTCTTTACTATGCTTGGTAAACCCCTTGTCCATGGGTTTTACAAAGATCGGGCCCATGCATGGGTCCACCTTGCATTGGCCCTTCTTCTAATAGAGCTGGCAACCTTGGGGCTTTAACCTACATGTAACTTTTCGCCTGAAGAAGTTTTAGGCCCAGCGCCCCAAAAAAGCTGAAGTTTGGTGCCTGTTTTGCTAGTAAAGTCATGAGTCCAAATTGGATGAGTGCACCTTCAGAATGAATGAATGACTCAAAATGTAACCAAGAAAAGTAGGCTATTGAGGATCTGAAATCCATGAAATTAAACCCACCACCTTTTTCAATTGTGCGCGAAGTAGAGAAGTTTGTGTATTCTTAGTTCTCAGTTCTTACCTCCCAAACTAATAATAATAACAACAATAATAATATCACAAAAGTTTATTTTTTTTTTGAGAAAGCCACATTTTGCACTGAAAAGAACCTTGTTTTCTGAAAAAAAAGAATTCCTGAAATTGTTTTCTTTTGGGGGGGGGGGTGGTTTGCAAAATAGCAAAAATTTGCCACCAAAAGAACAACACTTTTTTTTTCCTTTTTCCTTTTTGACCAATTTCCCTAGGGAAGGCTGCATGCTTATCACTAGTACTACATTTTCAACGAATGTATGGTTCTCCGCAAACCTGGATGTGTCGACATGCTACACACATGGTAGAGTGCATGTCAATGTCCAAACCATCTCACAAATCCCAACAATTTCTGTCAATCTTGTCATTTTAGAAAAAGAGAGAGAGTGCATGATTTCATCACACCCCAGGCTAATTCTTATCTTCAATAGTTCACAACCTCTGTTTGTATTGGTTGCTAATTAGCTAATTTACATCTTTTCAGGTATGATGGTGGGCCCAGCAGCAACTAGGATATGATGAAGCAGACACTTACACACACTGAACTGACTGGTAACGTTTGTAACTGTTGCCTTCGGTGTTGAAGCTACCCAACCAAGACTTCGTACCTCTACTTTGATCAGAACCCAAGCAAGGTGGTGGGGCTCCTTAAGGCCCAAGGGGGTGGAGGAGAGCAGCAACCTGTGGTTTTAGCTCTGTCAGTCGTGGTTGGTGGCCACTTGCCGATGATACTCAAAGAAGCTGGAAAACCCAGGAAAGCATTTCCAAGCCCAGAATGCTTCTTCGAGAAAAAGACAACCAGTCCTTCTTTTTGAGTAACATATTCAGCTGAACATCGGGCTTGTCAAGAACTAGACTCCTTAGGAACAGGCCCAGAACCCCCAGGTTCAACACTAGCTCTGGGCCTGGGACCACTGATTGTTTCTGGGCCCGTTCAAACACTGGTTCAGAGTTCAGACAACAGGGCCTAGTTTGAAGTTTGAACCAGTGTTGATCTCGGATATAAGGGTCAGAGACCGGTATCAATACTGGTATGAACACGGGTATCAAATATCAGACCAGTCTGGTATGACCTTAATAGTCTGGTACCAGCTGAATACTACCAGTACCAGCGGGTACAGACTTGAGGTAATACCAGTCTCATACCACTCTTTTAAAGGTGCATTCACACTTGATGTTAGGGACTCTAGTGTTGAGTCCCCCAACACCATGCTGGCCATTCATGACTTATAAACCTCGTTAACATGAGAATTTTATGTTAGGCTAACATTCACTTAATATTAAGCTATAACTCATTTAACATTGGGTGCCACCTAGGATGCCACCTAGATTTTCATTTAACACTGACTTAACATCAAGTGTGAATGCACACCAGTATATGGGTCTATATTATACCAGGCATTTGCCTGCCATATATGGGCCAAAACTCAGTATTGAGCCTAATACTACTATCAGGCTGGTATCAAAATAGGTTGATATCAGACCAATACCCGTTTGAACCAGTGTTGTACATTTCTACTTTGGAAGAGAACCTCTTCCAGTCCCAGTTGCACATAAATTTCTTAGTTCGACGAAACCACGAAACCTCCTATTCCTTTCCAGGTAGCTTTTTTAATTAATTAGATTAAACCTCCAGTTTTGAATTTCAATTTCAATTTCTTCAATTTCAACATGACCTCCTAAACCCTAAACCCCCACAAAAATTTGGGTTAAGCCTGCGGGGTGAGGCTTTACCAAAATAAGGGCCCCTGGAGCGGGAGGTGAGGGGAGCCAGAATTTTGGTACAGGCCTGCCCCAAGGGCTACCCAGCATAAAACCCAGTAAATTGTTTTTTTTTTTTTAAACCATTCCCATGATACCTGAAGGGTACCTTGTGGGTATTACAAATTTGTTAATAAAAAAACAAGCGGGCTTTATGAAAAGGAATGTATATTTCTGCAACCCATGCAACTATTTCATGTTGTGATAAAAACTTGTAAAGGGCCAAATGGGGTGGAGATGATATGAAGGTAACTAATACATTAAATATAAAGTAAAGTTTGCTGTGGTTTGTCACCAAAAAAAAAAAAACCAACTCTGCTAGTTGATTCTCAAGGTTTAAGTCTCAAAAGCCTATCCAAACAATTCAGTGGTGTCAATGGGAGTGAATGGTTAGGCAGTACTGCACATCAATTTAATAATTAAAGAGGTCATCCAAACTAGTATCGGGCAGTTCTTGCATTTGTAACATAACCTTTGGTTTTGGGTCTGCTTCAAAACATGGGCAAGGTTCTAGTTTAGGGTCCACCTTTCGTATCTTGCATTATCAATTTTTTTACAAAGCTTTGACATTAACAAACAAATTAAAAAACTTCTATACCATATGATACTTAATCCATAAGAACCTATTTCATGCCATTTGGTTTTATTCAATTATTTTTTCCACCCTTGCATTTTGCTTTCAAAGATCTCCCAACAACATCGTTGCAAGTAGAAAATAATCTTACCATCTCTCCCTAAACAATGCAACAATGAAACTTGCTTCAAGCTAATTCCACAATTCCCACCAAAAAGACAAGTTACTGCAAGACAATCCCACAATTTTCACGCCTAGTAAGTTAGTTTAGGTGGGTAAGTGTTTTAGATGTTACATCTAAAGTATGTAGACCAACTAAGCTAAGTTAGGTAGGCCAAGGAAGACATTTATTACCTACTTACTTATCATTTTACCTAGGTAGGTAGGTAGGTAGGTAATTAGGTAATTAGGCTAGGTCAACTAAAACACTTGGCATGATGCAACTATCCATAAGATAGTCACAAATGATGTGCAAGGCCAAATTCCATGTAGTCATATGGGGTCCACATCATATTCATGTTCATTTATGGTAATGGATTAAAAAATGAACTATAGTTGCAAAGGTTTATAACTATTGATGTGACTTTTATGCCACATGGTGTCTTTTACAACTAGTTATTCAATGTCACTTGTTTTAAGTGATCAAAACAATTTGTAATCGCAAATGTCTAGTATGACAAAAATCTAGTCATAAATTGAGTGATTAATTTCTAAATTTTTTTTCTAATGAATTGATTAATTTCAAAATAAAGGAAGTCACTCTGATGAATCCAAAGATCCTTTGGGCTAGTGGAAAGCTCATGACATATAGTTTCCTTATGGTGGGTATGTGGCTTGAAATTCAAGGATTGTTGGTTTTCAAATTGAGGCATAAACTTTTTTTAAATTACAAGCATTTGCATGAATCTACAACATTTTGGATTGAACATAAGACGTTTTGAGTTGTTTATAAACATTTACAAAAATTGACCAAAAGATGCTCCTGTTGGTGGTATAAGATGAAAAAATTTACAAAATGTGACACTAGAGATGAAAAAACCTACAAAATTTTCCAAGTTTCACATGTGAAATTTTTTGGAGATAAGAAGTGGTTATATGTGAGTTGGGAAATTTGGATGGTTTAAATGGGTTTCAAAGAGGTTAAGATTGCATTGTCGTGACAATTGTGATATTATCTTTGTGAAGGTTGAATTGTTGTGGAAAATTGTGGGCGCTAAATATAGGGGGTGTGCCCAAGCACACTAATAATTTCACTAGGTTTTCAATGAAATTGTCCCAATTTCATTACATAAGAAATCAAGTGAATTCATTACGTTCCTTAGTGATTGAGGATTGGCTACTACAAACATAATGAAATAAAAAATTCACTAATAGTGAATTTTCCATATTTTTACAACATTTTAAATTAATATAATATATTGTTAATAAATTTGTCCATATGTTTCACATATGGTCCATATATGTAAAACATACAATCCCTAAACCCAATTTGAAGCCTATATTCAATTATACATTAAAGTGTCTTTGTCATCCAACGATCACTTTGTTTTGTGATAAAAGGTGCAAATTTTTGGATATATCACAATTACACGAGATTGTTTTACAAATCAAACTTTAACCTAAATATATTTTTTCATATCTTGTTCAAATGAAACAAATGAGAATTAATTCTTAATATTTTTTCAAAGTTCTACACATATATAATAAAGAAACATACAAAATTCCAAACCATTTAAAGGAAAACACGTTTAAATTTTATTATTTAATAACAACTCAAAAAATACTTCTTCATGAGAAAATATGGTTTGACAAGTTGCAATAATTTTTTAATGCAAGAGAGTTTATGGAGAACATAATAAAAAGAAAATTTTAAAAATCATAATTAATGATAAAATTGGTATTAATATTAAATTATAAAATAACTAGTATATTAATTCAACAAGAAATATTATATTATAGTCTGATTATAATATATTGGTTATTACATGTAAATTATTAAATATAATGTCATTATATCTAATATACATGAATATAATAATTTTATACATAATCATAATGCAATATGTACATTAATCACAAATTATTTTTAAATATTTAAAATTAAAATAATTATTTGGATAATACAAAAAATAGACCTCAACAAATTGCTTTTACTAGATGTGGACATGAATGACTCAAGCTTCACCCAAGATGAAATGGCACAAAGGAAAAATGGTGACTTGTGGTGACCTAGTTTGCTTTTAAAGCCCCATAGCGAATTGGGTGGCCAAAGTAAACCTCATCTTGGTAGTAGTGGGGATTGTCTTGAAGCACATTGCATTCTTGTGGGGATAGTGGGATTGGCTTGAATTGGATTGCATTGTTGTGAGAATTTGGGGACTATCTTGAAGCACCTTGCATTGATGTTGATGAGAAATTTGTGGGATTGTTTTGAAGGACATTGCATTTGTCTAAGTACAAATTTGTTGGATTGTCTTGGAGCACATTGGATAGATGTCTACGTATCTACCTAGGTAAAATAATAAGTGGGTACATAATAAATGCCTACCCTATTTTACCCTACCCAAACTAACCTAACTTAATTTAACCTAACCTACTAGGTTTACCTACCTAGCCTAAGTCTAGTCTAACATACTTAGATTAGCCTATCCAATTTTACTTATGATAACTGAAGTTAACCTTAGAATGCAAATGTAAAAACTTGAACCTTTCACTTGCATGGGGATACATCAATCCTTAATCATTACACTAAACTTGTCAAGGACATGAAGATCCACGAGAACAAAGGCACAAAGTAAGGTTTAATTCTAACTTGCAAACAAGGAACATGACAAGATTATGCGATTAAAAAACAAGAACATAAGATATGCAAGACAAATGTGAAAATGAATTCTTATTATGTTAACATATGCAAACATGAACATAAAAAGAACATGACAAGGCTATGGTGCAAGATCATACCTAAGATTGGTGTTGGATAGATTGAAAGAAATGAGGGGTCCTACTTCTATTTATACCCCTTTGGGGACCTAGCTCAAGGAAGCTTGCAAGGATGTTTTTATATGTGCATCAAATAAATAAACCTCTTGAGAACTTTCCTAACTAAAAGTTAACTATGAGTTAATTGAAATTTAATTAGGGTTTAACTAGGAGTCAACTTGGAGTCAATTAAACTTAACTAGGACTTAATTAAAAGCTAACTAGGATTTAACTAGGATTTAACTACTAGTTAATTAATATTTAATTAGGAATTAATTGGGACTTAACTCGAAGTTGATTGGAAATCACGGATTTAATTAGAACTTAACAAAAATTTAATTGGAATGAACTAATAATCAACTAGAAATGAATTATGAGTTCAATGAAAATGAACTAAAACTTAATTAAAAGTTAATTAAAAACGAATTGAAACTAAATTAAAGGTTAGGTACATGGATGCACTTTCACTATGCCAAAACATGACAAATATGATTACACCCATGACTAGGTTTGTAGTTGTTAATGCCATTCATAATTACATGACTATGTAGTGAATATGGACACGTTGTTTATCCATTAGTCGTATTTTTGTCCTAGTCATAAATGCCATAAGATATATTATATATTAATTTCAATTTCATCCAGCCATTTGGTAAATAGGTAAGCATAGGTAGGTAGGTAAGTAGGATCCTATTTATTTTTTGGTGACAAGCTTCTTTTATTAGCTCATCACAAGTAATATTTACACTTTGAATATATTTGGTGCATATATTGTGGGTAGACTAATACTTTTTCACCTACTTATATAGTTTCCAAAGCTGAACTTGTTGACAAAGGATATGGGATAAATTTACAATATTATTTCACATCATCTTTTGTCGCATACGAAAATATCCAACTTTGACCATCATTAATTTTTTCATAATTTATCCAACTAAAAATAAATAAATTTCATTTTAAAATATTTTTCCAAAATCTACACATTTATAAAATAAATTTAACAAAAATATCAAGTAATTTGACTGAAAATGCGTTTGAATCTTCACTATTTCATACATTTGCACAAGAATGATATCTTGAAGATTTGTTCTTTCTTTTTTATGATAAGACAAATTGTAAATCAACATCGTTTTTTTGGTATATAAATATAATATTTTCCCACCTTTTAAAAACATAATGAATCAATAAAAATGGTATGAATGTTGTGTTATATTTATTTGTGATTATTAAAAATATTTTAAAAATAAAATATGTTATCTATGAAACATATAATATTATTTTCAATATATTATGATTAGTAAAATTTAATCTTAGTTTTAATGTTTTTTCAATTCATTAAATGTGACTTAATATATTTAAAAAATCTAAGTTGTATGACCAAATATTTTGATAAATTACTAAATATCAATTTTTATATTCTTTGCTACCCATCACATGGAAAGATGAAAAACAATGCCATTTTGGGGCATGTGGATTTCTTTTGAAATTCATTGGATATCACTAATAAAAATATATTTCATTATTTAATGTCAAAAAATCCAAAAGAGATATTCATTTAAATAAACCTTTGAGCAAGAGTCTCAACTTGAATGTTTTAATTATATTCTAAGCATCAATTTATTTTTTTAATTTTATGTTTTCAAAAAATTTAGCATTTTTTTCTTTTTTTTCATTTTAAAAAAATGAAAAAAATTCCCCAAAATTTGTTTTAACCACTATTCAAAAATTCACATTAAATAATTAATGACTCTAAGGAATTTTTTTTGAAAATGATAAGGTATTTACTTGTGCATTAATTATATGTTTGATCATCTACAAGCTTATAATATGCTTACTAGGTACGTATGTCTACCTTCTAGTTTTTTTCCCTTTTAATTTTTTTTAATGTTTGAAATTGTATATTATTAAGTAATTATATGGTGTTCATGAAGAAGATTTTTAGTCACATATTCCTATCCATGAAGACTTTTAGTCATGTAGTCATATCCATGGTTACAAAATACGATTAGGCACAAAAACATGGCATATATGATTGTATGACTAAAAATGGTCACTAACCATATTTGGTCATAATCATAAATGTCAAGTTTTTGGCATAGTGATTCAAATGAATGAATTCCATAGCATTGGCATCCATGACAACATTATTATATGGTGATAATATTTGTCAACTTATTTATTTCACATCTTGTTACATACATTAGTTATGTGGATAGGAAATTAGGTGATATGGAGGTAGCTTATAAATAAGTAGGTAGGTATGTATATGGCATGCCTACCTACTTACAAATTACCTACATATTACTTAGGTACATGCCTACCTACCTACTCACCTGGCTACCTACCTACCCAATTAAATGGCCTATTTAGCCTCTAAGTAGATGGTTTAATTACTTACCTACCTACCTAGGTAGATGGATCACCTACCAACAAACTCCTTACATATTAAGCCAACCTAGCTTCATAGCCTAGCTAACCTACTAGGCCTACCTAATTTAGTTAGGTCAATAACTTTACCTAGCTTAACCAAGACTAACCTACCCAATCTACCTTAATTTATGAGGTCTAGTTAACCTAACCTACATAGTTTACATGGTCTAACTTAGCCTACTAAACCTACCTACTTGGTAATAATAACCTTTTTTAACCTACCTACTAAAAAACAATGAACTTTACACTTAAATTATAATAACATTAAAAATTTGGCCAAAAGTCATTTAGACATCTATGATGTATAGTTGCAAATATAGTCACAAAAGTAATTTGGTTGTTGACCATCAATGGATGTCACCAATAATGGATGACATATGTTCACTTTTCATAATCTTTTTATTTAAACTTGTGGTAGTCATGTCGCGACGTGTAGTGTCGTGACATACGGTGTCGTAAGGGTGTAAATCTGCAGTAAACTCTACTAAACAAAAAGACTAAAGCTAGTCAAAGGTATAAACTAATCAACCAAAAAGAGATGCACGCACACACATATATATACAATGCACAAAAGGAGGCTGAGATGAAATTCTCATGTATTGAATGAAAGAAATAATTGAATTGCAAAGAAAGAAGAAGATGTATTGTATGTAGATGGTTGCCGTGTAATGGCCGCCATGAGCATTTAGAAATCCTATCTGATTATGGAGGAAATTTTCTTAACAAAGGAATTCTAAAAAAACTAAAGAAAGAAAGGAAAGGTTTAGCCTTTTATACATCTACCAATAAACTAAAACCCTAAGTACCTAATAACGTACAATCACCTAAGACCGTACATTAGCCCTAAAAGTGCACGTGGGCATGCCGGTAATTGGCCATCATGTATGAAGCCATGTACGAGCATGATAGTTGTCATGATGTGTAGTGTCGTGACATACGGTGTCGTAAGGGTGTAAATCCGTAGTAAACTCTACTAAACAAAAAAACTAAAGCCAGTCAAAGGTATAAATTAATCAACCAAAAAGAAATGCACACACACACATATATATACAATGCACAAAAAGAGGCTAAGATGAAATTTTCACGTATCGCCCCCTTGACCTGAGCCGAAAAAAGCGTGGCATGGTCTGAGTAGGAATTAAGGTGTTGTAGGAGAACATGATGAATACTACCAATTGCTGGCATGAATTTGAGTGAGCTCCGGCTTGAGGTAGAAAAAATGGTATCCACCATTATAGTTATCGTAAAGTAGCATCTGATCAACATCGTCTGTCCTTTAATATACTTGACATGGATTGTCAAGTGGAGGAATCCAAGTTGACATGATGATGGTAGGATCCAAGTTCGGCAAGTGGCAGGGCGCACAATTTTTAGAATGATCCTGAATTGTGTGTCGTCCATCAGCTCCTTATAACTCCAACACACTTGAAGCTTAATCGCCTTAATCTTCAAGATAGTGCGACCAGAAGAAGTGTCTAGAGTATCATTGGGTTGCCGCTAGAGATACACAAAATCACCAATATCAAATTGTTTCACCTTAGGTTTATAACTGCCATTTCGTGTGTATGCATACTATAAGGTGTTTCGATGTTGTGCAATGGATAGGTTCTCCATGGCCATGGGCATAACCCTCCTGTATAGAGGTCCCCTTTCTGCAATGACCCTAGCCCAAGTGGCTGGGGAGTCCAAATCCACAACCTGTTCCATTTAAGCAACAATGGAAGAGGGTGGAATGGGATGTCTCCCAAAAAGTAAAAAGTAAGGAGAGAAATGAGACAAAGAGGTGTGTTTGGACATCTTGTAACCCATGGCGATGTAAGGGAGGGCTAGGTCCCAATCCTCTTTGTTCTTAGTGAAGCAAATCCTTCGAAATCCCTTCTTGCACATTTGAACCATCCTCTCTGCAAGGCCATCAGCTTGTGAATGATCTTTTGAAATCCGACGATGGTCAATAAGAGCATGGTCAAGTAGGTCTTGGAATTCTTCCCTAAATTCTGATCCTTGATTAGTAAGGCATTTAGCGCAAGCCCCAAACCTACTTAGGACCTGTTGTAAAAAAGCCTAGCTGGTGCTGTGTGATGACTTGTCCGGTAGTGCAACAAGCTCAACCCACTTTGAAAAATGCTCAATCCTAATCATGATGTAAACATTATCCCTAGAGGTTTATGGTAACTTTCCAACTAAATCACATGACCAACGATATAACATGCCCTGAATAAGGAGTGGAGAAAGCGTGAGCTGTCAAGAGGAGAAAAAAGTTTTCACTCTATCACATTGTTCACACCTAGCAATGACGTCTTGGACTTTAGCATACATACCTCTCCAATGGTAATGAAGAGCAAGAAGGCTATTAGTACGCTTAACTCCAAAGTGTTCAAGCTTCAAGTGTACCTTTTCAATAAGACCAGGCTATTCATGTGGTGGTGGAACCACTATGTTGCCTTGTAGTAAGCATCGAACGAGGTGATTGTCCCTCCATGTGTAGCGTTTGTACCGCTATTGTATGTGATCCCGCTGACTTGATGTAACTTGGGAGGGTATTCCTCATGTTGAAGAAAACTTCAGAATGTCCAAGTCTTCCCATATATCCATAATGGGATGTTCAACCAAGTTACATTGTAGTATTGCAAGATAACTAGATGCCTCAGATACATGTATTATTGGAATTTGGCCAAAATCTTGCGTGGCTTCTGAAAAATCTTCAGAGGTAATGAGGGGTTTCCGCGACATGGTATTCGCATTCTGATGTGTAATACTAGGTCGGTGAATAACCTTGAACTCATACTCTTGAAGTATAAGCGCCCAACGAGCTAATTTACCAGTAAGCTTATCATTGGTCATCAACCACTTGATAGGCTAGTGGTTGGTATACAAAGTGAAATTGGTGCCATAAAGATAAGGCCTGAAATGTATGACAATCCATATAACAGCAAGGCACTCCCCCTCGTATGAAGAGTAGTTGTTCTCAGCCTTGTTGTTGCTTCGGGATGCATAGGCAATAACTTATTCCTTACCTTCCTCATCAAGTTGGCTAATAATAGCTCCAATACCAAGAGCACTTCAGTCAATGTGTAGAATGAAGACCTTGTTGAAATTAGGTCTTCTCAGAATGGGGAACTTTGAAAGTTTTTCCTTGAGTGTGTTGAAAGCTTCTTGAGCCTCATCACTCCATGTCTAAGCAACATTTTTCTTTAACAATGCATAGAGAGGATGAGCAATAGTACTAAAGTCCTAGACATAAATTCTGTAGTAATTACATAGTCCAATGAAGCTCCTCAATGTGTGAACATCAGTAGGATTGGGCATCTCCAAAATGGCTACTACTTTGGCCCAATGAGCCACAATACCATTTGGCAAAATTCTGTGTCCAAGGTAGACTATTGAGGTGACAACAAACTCACACTTTTTAAGATGGATCTTCATATTAACTTCGTGGAACTTCTTGAATAACTCCTCAAGATGAGCCAAGTGCTGCAGGAGTCCCTTAGTATGCACTAGGATGTCATCTATGTAGCACTTCAGGAAATCTGCGCCTTCGAGAACTTGGTCCATGACTCGCTGAAAGAAGACAAGTGCATTCTTCAATCCAAAAGGCATCAGAAGCCATTCCCACAACTTGTTGCTTCCATGGAATGTCATTTTCTTGCAATCCTTCACAGCAAACATAATCTGGTTGAAGCCTTGCCTAAGATCCACAATTGTGAAGGTGTTTGAATTTTTAATGCTATCAAGCAATTTTTCAGGGATGGGCATGGGGTACCTATCCTAAGGTGTAACAAGTTTCAAAGGCCTATAATCCCCGCACATCCTTTTCTCAGTCCATAATCTAGTTGAATCTTTCTTTGCTGGCATTACTGTAGCGGTTGCAAAATCAGAACTTGATGGTTGAATGAGACCAGCCTCATGGAACTCTTTGCATCTTTCATCTTCAAGTTCCCACTCATGTTTGTTCAACCTATGCCTCCTCTGATAGACGGGTGTTTCATCTATAAGGTCTATAGAAAATTGCATGGTCTTACACCTACCTAAGTCTTTCATTGAGATTACGAACACATTCTGATATTTAATTAGCAAGTTGTGACCTGGTCTCTCTCCTTCTTGGTGAGTCGGTTCCCCATAACGAAAGGGTAGTTGGAAACACATAAAATGGAATTGGAAAGTGTGTTTGAAGAACTTGGTATATTAGGTTCGCCACTATCCAACTGCACAAATTCATAGAAGGTTGTAATTGTTTTTCCAGAAACTGATGTACTTACAGGTGTATTAGACACAACTTGAGTCAAATTACATGGTACCTCCCCCCCCCCAACACTAAGAGTGAAATGTAGAGTGTTGAAGATAAGTAAATGTATTTGGTCAGGGTGCCATGTGGTCGCATCGCCAGAACTGCAAACTAATTGAATCAGTGTTGGTGTTGTGTACATTTGAAAAAGTATACAAGTTACTAACAACCATGTAAGGGAGTTCAGGTCCATGCCTCTCCCCAGTAGAGCGTTACACTCCAATTTAATCACCTTAGTGTGACTAATAATGCCAGTTTGGAACCCCATAGCCCTTTATTTTTCTTCTGGGCTTGGTTCATCCCAAGTGGTTGAAGCATGACGATACACCGGGCCTGGTCCATCTCCCTGAAAGGCGTGTGTTCTTGGGAAGGAAACAAAGGTGGGCCAAGCACCTGTTGGTTTTCCTATTATGTTCGTAGGAAACCAAGGAGGTTTTTCTTACCTTGTAATTGGTTAACAAGAACTTTGATCATCCAATATGTGAAAAACCTGCAGGTTGGGGTCTCTGATAGTGTATTTCAAAGCTAGCTGCAGAATTGAGAGTGGTGCTAGGTTGGTCCATTAGTTGCACAACTAGTGCACATAGGAACTGCATTGTGCCGCATCAAGTGGGAGCGGCTCTCCAAAGTAATGCTTGACTAATGTGTAATGCTCGTGGACTTTCTCCTTCTGGTCAAGCTGAGAAGAGGTGTTTTCAATTACATAACCAAATGTAGGAGAAATGGATTGAGCCCAGGTGATCAATCGTATCATGTCCATGAAAAGATCAGATCTTGTGTCACTCAAGCCTTCTCCAAACCTAGCCATTAAAAATCCTTGACATTCCCAACCTAAAATGATGAGGTCGACGAAGCCAAGTAATTCCATATGTTTTTTCTGAATTAGTTGTATGTTAGAGGGCAAAAATGTGAAATTAGCCTTCCATGCGGTGGTTGCAAACTGTTGTGGAAATCTGGTTATGAACTTTTTCATTCTCGATGCCGCCACTTGCCTTGCAATAGGATCAATGTCTACGTAGAAATACCTATGTACCACCATCCTTAACTGTAGTAGGGCTTCGAGACCTGTACCAATACCACCAAAGAGTTCTAATAATGTAATCCCTTCCTTAGGTGGTGTCTAGGTGATTAGTTGATGAAGTAATGGCTTAATCGATTCACCATGGCTTTCCATGCTTTTAAAACTATACAAAGCTTTGACCAAAGGCTTGTGGGCTACTTTGAACCTCTATAAAACCTCTAGTCCATGTTGAATGTCAGTAGGAACCACCCTCAAGCTTTTAGTAGCTTGAGCATAAGCTATCTCCTCCTCATCTCCCCCTATCCACTTGTGGCTAGCTTGTTGGATGTAGGAAATGGTGTGTGCTTCTTTGAGCATACAATGGTGAGCCATAGGACTATGGTTCCCATGTAAATGAAGGGGTATGTATCCCAGGTGGTGGCCATTAGTTTCCCAATCCACTCGGTAGTACGCATGTTCAAACTAGTTGTCAATTGTGAAACCTAGTGGAAACAAGGCCTCTTGCCCAATGAACACATCATAACTGGTGGCATTGGTGACAAAACATCTGACCTATAAACAAAGCTCCTGATTTGTACCTTCATTGAAGTTAAGTGCAATCAAATTCGAGCTTTCCCCAAATACCTCCTCTACGCTCCCACTAGCTGTGCGAATCTACCACATAGATTTTTGTAGTTTGGAGTCAAACATGTCCATCTTTTTCGCAAATTGAACTCCAAGAATCACTAGTTGGGCACTTGTATTAAGAAATATTATTCTAGGTGTGTCCTCCCACTTGGATTGTTGACCCAGTATTGTCGACAATGGCAACTCTAATGGCGATGGAAATTCTCTCATTGGGCACCACCTTCGAAAATGAGTGAGAGACTTTGTGGAGAGAATGGCTATCCATAACACCTTTGATGAGTAACAAATCCACAAGTGAGGTGTTCTTATCTCCCTTCTAATATGTGAATGTAGAATTAGAGGTAGGAAAACCCATTAGTTTAACCATGTTAGAACTAATGACCAGATTACAAACGCCATCTACAACACATAAGCCAATCGAATGTCTCTCCAAGGTGTTGGAGGGGACCTCTATAACATGTGGATTAGGGATTGGTAAAGGACCTAATGTAGTGTTTAGGGTATCTTGTAATACTGCAATTATGTCCTCGGTGCTTAGCTTCAAATCTTGAAAACAAAACAATGTCGTACTCACAAGCTTTTGCGCCACTCCACACATTTGAAGTTGGCATTCCATAAGCTTATTAGTGGAAAATTGTGTGTTTTCTTGATGTACATGTACTTTTGAGACACGGGAATTTGATGCCCTAACAACTTGTGGTGTAGTAGTCTCCTCCCCCCTCGCTAACAAGGTGCGTTCTTCTTCCGTGTTGAGAGGACGAAAAGATTATGGCATGACTGTTGGAGCTCCTCTAACCTTGGTAATAAGACTTGAACCATATGCGAGGCCATTAGTTTGAATTACCTGCTTATTGGCCGAAATTTTGGGTGCCACACTAGCTTCTTGTGCCGCGACATAGGAAGGGCAAAAAAAAGTAGCAAATTCTGGTGTGAGACTAAAATTGTGTGCAATGGAAAAAACATACTCCCCAAACATGGCATCGCATGGGAGGCCATAGAACGACCTAGGAGGTCCCTCCCGTGATCCTAAACCTTGTATAGGTTGGGCATGACTAGCTGGTTGGGAGAACTTGCCTTTTAGATTAGCAAGTTGGGCTTTTAATGATTCGAGTTCATTTTGTAGAGTCTGAACTTGAATTGCATGGGCTTGAAGCACCTCCTTCTTGTCAGCATTGTGCTCCTTTTTCTTAGCATTCTTTTACCTTTGGTGGGCAAAGCCTGAGTGGAAGGTTGAGGTGCCTTGGCTTTTGGTTGAGGGAAAGTGGAAGATGCTGGCAGATTTTGCTGTGGTAATCAGAGTTGCTTCCGTTCGGAGAACTTGGCAAAACAGACAACTTCCTGATGTCCCTCTTTCCCACAATAATCACAAAAAAGATCCTCGGAAGGAATGTTGCATTCATTAGCTTTATGGGTAGGATTGCCACAGTAATTGTAAGAAGGTAAGATGGGTGTAATCAAGTGCACCACTTTAGCCCTTGAAAAAGAATGTGATGATTTAGTTGGCGCAGCTGGTGTAGGTTGAGGCTTTGAATGTGAAGGAGACCTCATAGTATTGGCCTCATAGTGTGCATGAGTTAATTCCAGCTTTTTGGAAATGTTGTACACATCCAGCAAAGTGTACAAGTCTCCAAATTCTGCAAAAAACCCATTACAAAACTTGTGCATAGAGTGTTAGAGTACTTTTCAACAAACGAAAATACCAGTGGGCAGCTCCCAAGTCTGTGATGCTCTGGGTATCCTCTATGAGTTTTAAAAGCCTCTTGTAGAGCATGTTGAGGGTTTCATCCTTGTGTCGAGAGAAGGTGACGAGCTGCATAAATTTTTCAGAACTTTTGACTAGAAATTCCAGTTCAAGAATTCAAAAGAATTCCCCAACTGGATCAGCAAAAGCTGGCGCATTGGTGGTGGGAGGAATGTTTGCGGTAGTAGCAATGAGTTGTTGAGGAAAAATGTTTATTAAGGTAGGTACCAGGTTTGGATTATTAGGCACAGTCCCATGATGTGCAATTGCAGCTTGTAATGCAGCTTGAGAGGCGGTGGCGATGGCTATGGCGTAAGCTGGATTTGGAATCTAAGTGACGTCTAGAATCCTTGCAAAATGTTGCTCGTAGACATCCAATGCCTCATAGTGCACATAATGGGCCAATTGTTTGAATGCAAATGCCTTGGTGTAATTGGTGCCATACTTGAGCTCCAATTCACAAACCACAATTGAGAAAGTTGCCTTGAACTCCTTCAAAGAAATAGTACATGGCTTTTTGTTAAACTTCTCAATTCTCCTAGAGGAATTATTAACCTCCATGGTGTATATCGGTGTTGAAGTCACAGCTTGCAATGGAATATACGATGATGGTGTGAAAGTAGGTGCATCAATAGGTGTACCCCACTAATGAGCCCCTCCAAATGGATTCTGATGTACCATTGATGTAATGTAACCTGAACCTGAATTCCTGGTACGAATTGTAGTAAATGACAGTGGTGATGTAGACACTTGATGGTACCATCGTGAAAATCGTGAGTTTAAAGAAATCGATTCAAAGGATTGTGTGTTATTTCGTAGCTGATACCTAGGCTCTAGCTGAGTGGTAATGCTCTCATCATTTGAAGACATGGTGTTGTCCCATGCCCCAAAATTTTGTAACAATACAGAAAATTAGCTACAAAGTTTTAACACAACGTACGGTTTGAAGAATACGATGCGTTGATGGGAATGAACGGATCACAAAAAAACGGCAAAATGTAGGACGTAGGATGGCAGGACAGCAAGACGTAGACAATAATGCGTAAGACAGCAGGATAGAAGAGAGTAATCCAACGAAAGTCCGTGGACGGACGAAAATTGGACATGACATCGGAGGTCACGGCGTCGCATAACGCCCATGAGCTCTACGACGATGGCCGACGGCAACGCGATGTTGTAGCGTTACAAGCTTGTTACAAGCTCCTGGCATTGCAAACATTGCAAGCTCCCGACGCTGCAAGCGTTGCAAGCTCTTGGCGCTTCAAGCGTTGCAAGCTCACGGTGCTGCAGCTTGCGGTGCTGAAGCTTGCAACAGTGCAGGCTTGCGACGTTGTAGGCTTGTGGCACTACAGGCTCACAATGTTGTAACTCGCGACGTTGTAGCTTGCAACATTGTAATTAATGGTGTTACAACTTGCAACGTTGCATGTTCATGGCGTTGCAGGTTTGTGATGCTGCAACTTACAATGCTATAGCTTGTGACGCTGCAGGCTTGCGACGTTGCAGGCTTGTGGCGCTACAGGCTCACGATGATGTAGTTCGCGACATTGTAGCTTGCAACGTTGCAATTAACGGTGCTACAACTTGCAACGTTGCAGGTTTGTGGCGTTGCAGGTTTGTGACGCTGCAGCTTGTGGCGTTGGAGCTTGCAACGCTACAAGCTCGTGTTGTTGCAACTCGTGGTGTTGTTGCTCAATAACGATGGCAGGAAGCACTACGCTGTTCTATAACGATGCCAGCCATGGGAGCTACTCTATTGGCTGTAAGAAATATAATAACACAAGCTCCTTCCAACAACACCAGCAACAACACTAGTAGCGTGCTCCCTTCGGTAGCAGGAACACGAGTAGCAACAATTCAAGAAATCAAAGGCATAAAAAATCTACCGTTTTCAACATTAAGCAACAGAAACTAAAGTTTTTCTAGAATTGAATGAAAGAAAAAATTGAATTGCAAAGAAAGAAAAAAATGTAATGTATGTAAACAATGGCCATGCAATGGTCGCCGTGAGCATCTAGAATTCCTATCTAATTATGGAAGAAACTCTCCTAACAAAGGAATTCTAAGAAAACTAAAGAGAGAAAGGAAAGGCTTGGCCTTTTATACATCCGCCAACAAACTGAAACCATAAGTACCTAATAACGTACAATCGACTAAGACCGTACATTAACCTTAAAAGCGCACATGGGCAAACCCGTAACTAGCCATCATGTATGAGGCCATGTACGGGCATGACAGTCACAAATTGTAGTCACATATATGACTAATATGTCATAATGTAGTCACATATGCAATTATGAACATTTGCAACCATGGTGACTACTATTGACGCACTCCCAAGTCCCTTGCTAAACCCACTTGAGGGTCCAAGTACGTTGAATTGCGAAAAGTTGGGACTTGAAAGCCGTTCCCGACTTCCAGCATTAAAAGGGGGTAGTGGGGCGGGTTGGAAGTCCCGGGATTAGACTAGGAAGAGGGACAAGTATTATCTCACTCGAATCTGCATCCAAATCCAACCACAAGAGGGTTAGTTTACATTCGGGAACACCTTGGGTGTTGGGACAAGCCATGGGCATTTGGACTCACTTGACTCACCACGGCCCGGACTCGGGGGAAGCCACCTCCTTCCCCCATATAGTATTCTCTACGACTCTCCACCTCACCTACATCCAAATGGCTCTTTTTCCCGGGACTCCCAAAGTGGAGTCCCGAAACTGTCCCGATTTGGACTCCCGGGACTTTGGACGCTCATAACTCCTCGCCCCAAACTCGGATCGGGAGGAGGTCTGAACCAAAGTTGTAGCTCTCGTCGAGAGCTTTCCAACGCCATGTTGCACTCTTTCAACAGACGTCGGGAAGAGGTCGATTCCTGACTTTTAATGGTCGGACTTTTAATGGTCGGGAGTCAAACTGCCAGTTTGACTCCAGGCCCTTCTTTTGCCCATAACTTGGGTTGTAGATGTCCAAATGGCACATGCGAGGCCATTTTGGGCATCTACACTTCAAGACCTTTCTATTGATATAAAGAACATCTCAATGAAAGGTGTTTTGACCCTTGAACTCGAGCTTTGAGTTTTCGGGAGTCCTGGAGGACTCCAACTTCCCACTTTTGGGGGTGTGAGTTTCATCCTCACACTTATCCCAAAGTGGGGTTGCGACAACTACAAATGTAATCATAAAATGAGTTGGTTTGGATACTAGTCATAATGGACAAAATTTCTTCTAATGATTGTTGTTTCACCACAATCAATGTTACTTGATCATCCATTTCCATAAAGTCATAAAACTATGAATCATCTAGGGTGAGAACACGATTAAGACAACTATTTCAATTGTCATACTTGCAAATTTTTTTAGATTGTAGATGAACTTAAAATATAAAATCATATTCCACATTAACATTGTCAATTTTTTATATTATCTAAATGTTGTAGTAGATTTTATTAGGGATTACATTAAAAATTATGAATGAATTTAAAGGAAAGAATGGACTCATAATGAACTTTTGAATCAATGACATTCTATTGATCACAAAGTTAAAATTTGACATGTGAACTTTTTAAAATGTGATAATAGTGTTGAATTTTTTGAAAAAATGGGACAACTTCAAATGAGTGTTTAAAAGTAGAATGCATTGAATTTTCCCTTATAGATTAAAATTTAATATTGCATTATTAGGTTTTATTAATTTATTTCTCATTCAAAACTTCATTTTTTTCCATGGATTTTTTTGACCAAGTATATGTTTAGCCATGTACACACTTGGGGTTGCCCATATTTTTTAATGGAAACATAAGGAAATGTACATTGAATGCATAAGTTGTTAATGATCAAAACTAGTGTTAAAAT
>Ga0116227_10007095_pt1 | contig 22137 bp, 19 predicted proteins | sample S1TSphgellanicum_FD_89693 | JGI IMG/M metagenome (GOLD analysis project Ga0116227, IMG submission 89693) | Host-associated microbial communities from peat moss isolated from Minnesota, USA - S1T2_Fb - Sphagnum magellanicum MG | ecosystem: Host-associated > Plants > Peat moss > Unclassified...
AAAACTTAAAAGAAACTAAGGCACTTTGAATGCATGCTGATGCTTCCCATTGGTTGCATGAAATTTCTATTTCCAAAACTGTTCCTCACCAGTTTTAGCATGGGCTAATTAAACTGGGGGTACTTTTTCATTTATTTATTTTATCTTGAACATTGAAATATCTATAAATGACCACACTTCACAATGGCAAATGCACCCCTACTACTGGTCGTGCCGTTTTCTAGCTACCTGCTTTAGGTTATAACATATATTATCCGTAAAGTCATGCCCTGTTGGGCTTGAGTAGCACCCCTCATTTGATGCTTTGTCGCCTCCTGACTGTTATCCGCAAAGTCATGAAATTTTATTAAATAAGGGCATGAAGTACTGAGGCTGAGGATTAAATGCACGACGCTCCAGACCATTCTTATTTACAGTACACATTGCGCAGCAACGATTGGTTGAAGGCGCTCAGGAAAAGAAAGGACACAACAAACTCAAATTAGCACCAAATTTGCTGCTAAATTTTATTGTTTTATGAAATCTCATTCCCTATGTGACCGAACAGGGGGTTCCAATGCATCTTTTCCTGACTTTACAGATAATTTTAATACTATCGTAGTATCTGAATGACTTCAACAACAAACTGTCAAATAATTAATTAAAATCTAAATCTTCACTTTGACACTTGGTATTTTTCATTCTGAAATTTTCCTCAAGTAATGGTTATACAAAATAATAAAGAGATTTATTTCAAGGTTATGGAACATTGTACTGTGTCTTAAAAAGTGTTTCAGTGTTAAGTCTTTGTATTTGAAGGTCTGCAATTCAAACTGGACGGTTGAAAACTTCAACAAAAATAATAAATAAAATTTCAAAAACTTGACAAAACCAAAAATCATTTAATTTATGCCAAAATCGTTCAGATACTACTATACCTATGGCACTTCATGCTATAGATGCTCTCTTGTACGGGGCAAGTTCCCTAACATATTGAAATATTTAGAGTTTGTCACTTAAAAAGGAAATTTAATTACACCCTCATGTTAAGCGTTGGTGAGATTTTGCTTAGATAGAATTTTAGTATGCTACTAATGACATGAAATATTGATGCATTGCCTTTTGGATACTTTGCAAGGGTTGGTTAAACTCAAACATTAAGTGACAAATTGTTCATGATTTCTGGACTCTGGAGGATTGGTAGTTTGCAGGTTGAAAAAGCAAATTGCAATTACCAGAACGAAGCTTGATAAGCGCATATTTGAATGATCTTAATATTATATAGAAGAAACATGGTACACACTCAGTCGACTTCTCTTACAAAGAATAGTATCTCATGCACTAACTATTATTCCACAAATAAATTTTCCAGCCATTACACCCACTATACATACCCTCCGCGAGAACCCAATCATCCCACCCCACCCTCCCTCCTCCCGGGGAAGCAACACATATGAATGCATTACCTACTTGGTTTGAATGCTTTCAAAAAAAACCCAACTACCAACAAATCTTAATTAGAGCCTACTGTTCGTCTGGATAAACAGATACTTCAGACAGCGGAAGCAGCAGGAGTGCCGTAGTTGCCGGCCTTCGGGCCTGTCCTGTTGTTGGCTGCCACGTTGTTGTCTGCCACGAGACCAGCGTGAAGCGACAGTAGATACAACAGCTCGAAGAAGGCCAGAATGATCATCAAGGCTTCCAATGTTTTCTGAAATTACAAAAAGTATGTTTGATAAGAGCTCCGTGAGACATCTAGCTGCCAGTTTCGAGAGCAGATTGGGAATTTATGGCACGAAAAGGAAATTTCCCTATCTCCAGAGTCTGATCGAGTACTGGTTCGCTCGAAAAACAATTGCAAATACTAGTGAGGCTAGTCTCGAAGAGCTGAAATATAGGTTAGATAATCTTACCAGTCTCTTGGGACGGGGGCCGCCAATGTGTATCTCCTTGCAAGCCAACCTGCACGTAATGTAGCACTGAAGATTAATATGACCGTGGTCGAGAAAATATACTTGGGGGTGGAGAGAGTGTGGAAGAGTTACTTAGGGTCTCATTAATTCTGATGTTTCAGTACCAAAATTGCATGAAAGGTTATGACAAATGGACATGAGGGTGCAAGAGCATAGTAGGGACCCTCACCCCATGGCAAGGAGGGTGAGGAGCCATGCGATGAGTGAGGCAGCATGTGCGGCAGCAAGGCTGTCGTTACGATAGACGCGCACATGGTGAACGCCCGTCAAAACGGAGGCAAGTCCCACTACGCTCGCTATCAGTGCAAGTGGCAAAAACCATTGGGTCACTCCATTCCCTGCAGCAACAAACAACAATAAACGCTCAATGCAGCTTTCTTGCTTCAGCACACACACCCTACCCACCTTCACACTTTGAACGGTACCTGCTCTGAAGCTGGTACTTACGACACTACGATTGGGAGCACTTTCCGAAACGAATTTTAGCACATGATGTTCCCCAGATTTTAAGCTGTCAAAAGAGCACTAGTCAGGAGATGGCCCGCTTCAGGGCATTACCAACATAGCCGGCCGTGCCGTATGTGCTATCGATGTTGCGGTTGAGAGCCCAGCCTGCGAGTGCGGCAGATATCAAGTACAGAATGAAATTGATGACCATCAACGGGGTGGACAACCCTCTCCCAAGTCCGAACGCCATTGCTGATAATCTTTACCAAACGAATCGAGTCGAGAAGCTTTGATGTCACAACTATAACTGCAATTCTCCAACCACAAACATACACAGTGCACAAATATTTAGGGGTCACCGCCACTACCAACATTGACTGTTACCAAAACGAAATCCAATCTCTTAGACGTTCTTTAAAAGAACAACCTTAGTGTGAAATCTGAGGTACACGATAGTCAAGTAACACCACTAACAACCACAGCATAAACGGGCTGATATTTTTCCTCACCCACAGTTATATCTGCTACAATTTACAGGCAACTAGTACCTCTGCGCCACAATACACAGTTAAGAGGCAGTTGAAACATTTGCATATCTCTAAGACATACATTAACCACGACCGATTAGCCGTCTCACAGATTTCAAAACAGCAATAACCGGCAGCAAGCCACAACGACATACATCTATTAAATCAGACAAAGCAAGCAAGCAGCACGGTTACCTCACGCTGCAGAGCTCAGAAGACAAGAAAGCAGACGACTTGCGAGAGCAGTGGAAACTGGCTGGATGAGTGGGCGTAGTTGCAATGGGTGTATTTGTATTCATCCGCGACTTTGCAGAGCCGTCGAGAGCCTGCCATGTGGCAGCTACAGTCAGTCCAGCTGTCAGCACATGAGTTATTCACATCCAGGATGTCAGGAGTCGAGCTGGCCATGGTGGTGATCCCTGGGGGGTGGAAATCATTGGTGTTAGAGCATCTCCAGCCGTGCTTAGGATGTAATCCTACACGGTACAATTGGATGAAGAAAAGTCAAATTATGCCAGTTTCGCTCATGAAAATGGTTCAAAATGGTTTTGGCTCAGCATAATTACGCAGTTTCACGGTGGCTGGTAAAAAGACGCAGCAACACTGTGCACGTACAGAAAACAGTCTAATAAATACGATCTGACTGGTGGTCGGTGTTTGTGACTGACCCATCATAATAATTGGTCCAGGTGGCTTGCTATTAGTAGTCCCCCACCTATTTGCTGTCCTAGTTTCAGTTTTATGGGTGGGGTTGCAAAATAATATAATACCTCAACTTGGATGTGGAAAATACTTTTGCAGGGTCACATACTGAGTACCTCTTGAGATGCTCTTATGCACTACATTTGTTAAAAGACGTAAGTATGTATTCTTTGCTTTTTTGTGGGGCAGGTGAGGGTAGGAGCCTTCAGGGAAGGGTGAAGGGGTGAAGTTCCTTCACACTGCACCTACAACCGGGGGGGGAAGTTTTTCGCGCCTCAGGCCTAGTCCGAGTCCTATATTAAGGCCTGGGCCCGGGGTCCAAATTCCTAGGAACCAATTTGGACTCATTTGAAGCAAATCAAATCTTCGAGTTGGACCCTGCCTTGGACCCTAGCTTGCATCTTCATTCTCCGAACTTTTGACCTCTATTTTTTTAATCTAAACCAATTGACTTTTCCTCCAAAATGATGCCATGTAGGTTTAGCCTTGTTTTGCCACATTTTGTTCTTGGATCCTCTTCTAAAGGCCACGGGTCCAATTTATGACTCTCAGCCAATAGATTGCTCTATGTCATTGGACCCTTAACCTTTGACCCCCATCTAAAGTAGCCTTAAGTGTGATTCATAATAATAAAGTTCAATTTCTTTTTAATTTGTGATTGGCATCTTTGATTAGCCCATGAAAATAATAATAATAAACTTTGGACAATCCAAAATAGTTATTGTCCTTATGAATGACAAGGGAACTTCTTTGCCAAATATTATTAATTACATCGTTTGGGAGTTTCAAATTTAGTTTTTCATAATTTCAACAATTGAGGAACAACCATGTGAAGTACACCTTGTGCAGTGAATTTGTTAATAGTAACTCAATGGTTGGTACAAAAATAGTTTTTCACAAGTTGAGAGTTTGATTCTTAAAAAAAAAAACTGGGCACCTTGATTGTATGCTGGCTCAACTCATTGGGTGCCAAGATTTTCTATGCCTATCTCTGTTCTATACCAGTTATAATAAAAGCAACTGAGCTAACCAGCTCAGTTAGCTAGGGAACTGGAACCCAACAGAAAACTTTCTTCTGACCACTCACTAACCATCCATCCTTACTGGTGTGTTGCTGGGTGGCTGTTGACTCCCACCTGGTTTTCGGCACACCAAATGCCGAGTCTTTACTTCGTAACGTCCAAAAACAGGATTTCAATTTAAATGAAAAAGAACGGGTACGTGATGTACTTGAAATTGTCAGAGAAGAAAATTAGTTCGTTCATTCAATTCTCCCTTATGACGATTGTACTTACATTCATCTCATTCATTAAGTGTACAAAACCAACCGTTGAGGTTTACGTAGGTTGAAAGTTCAAATGATAACGGAAAGGAATTCACTGCCAGTTTTGGTCACTGTTCCGTAGGCCATCCATTATGCCTACTCCACTCCAGGGTAAACCAGCACCCATGTTGGTACCTCTTAGCCAGGTTTTTTTTTATAGACTCTAAAATGTGTGCAAGTGGCGAATACGACTTGGCCAAGGTGAATTGAACCCACATTGGGATCATGGTAAAAACCCCAAAACCCATTAAAATGGTCATATTAGGCCCCAAATTGTATAGAATTGGACTGCAGGACCCTGATTAGTCTATGTAGTGGGTATTTATAAATATTTAGAATATTTATAGGCAATTTAAATGGGTTTTGGGGTTTTTACTGTGATCCCAATGTGGGGGGTCAATGCGCCTTGGCCATATGACTGCCCTCCCATATTGTCTCAACTATTGAATTATTATTTACAAATAAATTAACAAAATGTGTAATTTGCATAGTTTTTCCTCATATGCTGAAATTTCAAAAAATTAAATGGAAATTACTTAAACTAATTTTAAACAATAAATAAAAATATTTAACAAACAAGTGCTGATCAGTCATAGGTATGATATACAAGTACCTATATCAACTGTCATGTGCAATATTAAGGTCTGGGGGGGTGGCAGATTATGCCATTTGCTTAATCAAATTATATGACATAATCTTCTAGTGATGATCATATACTCATAGTAGTGACCAAAATGTGTTGAATCTTCCACCCAAGGCCTTGATATCATGGAATGGCCCCAGCCAGCCCATTATCCTGGGTGGGTCACCCAGCTTGCCATAGTGAGTTCGTATGGCACCTTACCCAACATAATGGGCAAGGCTTGACCATTCCCTAGTACAAAATGAGCAGTTGTTCCAGGTTTGGTCTTTTTGCCAACTCAATGTTTGCCCCAGCTGACATTCTCCAGGCTTAAAATAGAGCTTGGGTTGTTGAAATTTATTTTTATTGGTCTCTCACAAACCTATGTACAACTTGGGTTGTTGAAATTTATTTTTATTGGTCTCTCATAAACCTATGTACATAGGACCACCTCCATAGAAGCTTGAGGAGTAAGACTTTGACAAGCCCAAAACTTTGCTATGACCTAAACAAACTTGAATAATTGCTTGATCAAATCTTACATAACTGACTTATTAATTATTTGCAAAATTGAATCGCCCAAGCATAGCAGTCATTTTGTTTAAAGATCAGATGGGAACTTTGTTGAGAATAAGCAGAGAAATCCTGAATTTAGAAAATTTTAGAATTCTTTATAAAATGTCTGTATACACACACAAGGTTATAATGTTAATTGATTATAGAGGGTGTTGAATATGTTTATGTGTAGATGTGAAGAAAAAATTATTGTTCTCAATGAAATTGCTGAATTAGCTGATTTTCTTCAAAGCCCCATTGGGGTTAAAAAGAAAGAAAGAATACAAAGCTACCCAAGGCCAGAGGGGCCTGAAGCCCGCCACAAGAATGCTGACAAAACCAGCCAGAACTAGCTAACAAAAAGGGAAGTCAAAAATACCTCTATCGGTAAGAGGGGGGAGGGAGAACTGGTGAAAGAATTGATGAATCAATCAAGTACTTGTATCCTGTTTGGACATAGGTCTCCTAAGAGGAATATTATATGCCCCCCCCCCTTATATGAATCTCCAGAGAACTTTAGATGTGGCTATTGTTAGTCTTATTTTCTATCAATGTTCAGGGGGAGACTGACTCGTTCCACGCAATGATATCTTAAAAGAGAACAATTTTGCAATAAACCCAAATGGTGTGAGCAGCAGTGGCAAATGAAGCCTCATGTGCATCCTGTTTTGGGAAAATTGGGAAAGACGAAGGCCACGGATGGCCATGCTAAGTTCTTTGAGATTTTTTCAGAGCAGCTATTAACCCTTAAGGGTCAGTGCGGACCATAATCGTCCTCCTCCTCCCTAGTACTCCTACCTATAGTAGCCTGTGTAAAAAATTGACATCTGTATGTTATAGAGACACCTTCCTTGGTCTTTCTTACATGCCATTTGTCTCTCAAGCTTATTTATAAAACCATTTGAGCTTGAAAATGGAGAGAAATCTTCAAGCACCTCAAGTTTTGCAATCTCCCCATGCTATGAAATGTCCAATTTTGAAGGTGAAGTTGGCAGGGTTCAAGGAGGCACAACATGCCCTAGAACAGTGAAAATAGCTTGCTTTTTTTTATAAAAATTGCTTATGTGTAACTGATGATTATGTGCGACTTTGACCATTCATTTTGACGTCATCTTAAGTCCAAATGTTGAATTTCTTTTTCCACCAACCTCATATGCCCACCTTCCATCTAGTATAAGATCATTTGAACTATGGTAGCTAAATCAAATATTCCAAAAATACCAAAATTTGAAAAAATGCCCATATCTTGTAAAATTGCACTTGCAACAGTGAGGATTCTTTCATTTCTCAACCAAATTACACATCATTAGGCCCACTTTACACTAGGAGTCAGGGCCAAAAAAACTTGGGGCCAACTTTGAGCACTTTTGGATTGCAAATTGGCCCCAAGTTACTAATAAATGCTAGATTATTGACATCAGGATAATAAATGCTGGAACATTGGCCCCAAGGGTTGCAAATTGGCCTCCCAGATTTTATGGTATCCTTTTTCCAGCCTTGGGGCCAATACTCGGCGGTAAAGCACTGCCTGGATTTTTCCTCTGTATTTTCAGCTCCCTGGACGCTTACCTGCCTGAAGACACCTGTTTTCAGCAAGCGGGATATTCTGTGGTGGAAGCTACCAGCCAGGCTGTACTGGGATCTTTTGACGAGCGGAAGGTACCAGCCAGCCTGTCACTATTTCTAAAAAGCGAAAAATTTCCAGCTCTGCTTCACAAAGGAAAAGGACCTGAGTACAGGCCCTTCAGCAATTTTTGACCTGTTCACCCGGCCTACCGGCCTCAGGCACAGATTCAAATCACGGAAAGGCTTGTACTCAGGCCCTTCTCCTATAAATAAAGTTCAGCTTTTATTTGTACTTGGGGCACAATGAAAAGGTTTTTTTCTATTTCAGCCTTGATTCCTAGTGTAAAGCCCTCGGGACTGATTTCAACTTTTGCACCAATAGGAATGCTGGATTTGGGTAGAACATTGGCACTGACTCCTAGTGTAAAGCGGGTCTTGGTACCAAAAGATTCAGACTGAAGTCCTCTACAACTCTGCCACGTGGGGATTTTAAAAAAATGTTGCGAAATTCCAGCTCTTGAGAGGTTATATGGTTGCAACTCCCAACCTGTCACTTGGCAGTGGTTTAGTTAAACATGAATGAAGGGTTAAAGAATGCAGCTCAGATTACACAGGGGCTGATGTCTATTTGTCATGTGTGTTCTTTTCATCTTGGAAACAAGTTTAAAGACACTTTTTTCAAAGGATTAGAAAAAGGATGTTCCCTCCCTGGCTGCTCTCGCTCTTTATCCGGATAGGTTTCAAAGCAGGACCTGTGGAAGCTACGTGTCAGCGCAGGACAAAGAAACGATTTGAGTGTGTGTACTCCCAGGCTTTTTCAGGGTAACTAGGGACAGCTCATATATTTCCACGCGGCAGGATGTGACTCGATGAATCGCAAAATAATTCAACACTTGGCACCCATTGGATGAGCTAGCTGGCAGCGTGCTCCCACGAAGAGAGCAACGGTACAAATGCTTGTTGTTATCTAAAAGCGCATTTCTTGGCCCCCAAAACAGGAAAAACCCAACACATGCCTAATGCTTCTGTTACACGTTCCTATCCATTATGAGAAAATAGAAAAATGTCTCAAATAGGTACCTACACGATTATGGTCTCCGGTTGGTTACTCGTGAGAGATAGGCATAGGCAGTGGTGCATTTTGATGGGTTTACCTTTTTTTTTTTCCTCGGTTTTTTTTTTGGTGCAAAAGTTGAAAATCGGCCCCAAGGGCTTTCCACTAGGAGTCAAGGCTGAAATAGAAAAAATATTTTCAATCTGCCCCAAGCTACTAACTTGAATAAATGCCGAACTTTATGGCCTTGTATTGGCCCCAAGGCTTAAAAAAAGGATACAATCGAATTTGGGAAGCCAATTGGCAACAGTGTATTTTTTAAGGATTCCCAGAAGAGGCATATGTGGCTATTTTAACCTTGAGTTGGTAGCCTAAGTGGCTACAAGCACATGCTGAGCTGTCTTAAAATTGGCTACACAGAAAAAAAATAAAAATAGCAAGGTGGTGATTATAGTGGGGTCACCAATTTGGCTACAACAAGGTTTTTGGTGTGGGGTTATATTGGCTAATGCAATTTGAATAGAGTCTGCATTTAGGCAACAATAAAGAGATTTGAGAAGCCTTTTGATGATTGTGATGGAATTAGAGTGTCAAAATTTGGTGATTAGCTTCGAGCTACTGGAGCTTTCAATGTTCAGAGTTGAACCCTTGTCACAAAGGACACTACACCTAGTGGCAACACATGGTTTTACCTGCAACCCACACATTAGTTTCAGTGCCTAAAGAAAAACTTCAAATGGAAGGGGGAAAAGTTACCCTAAGGCTAAGCTAGTTGGCATCATGGAAACATGGGGTTATTTGTTGCAAGGTTCAACCTCAACTTGATTTCTCCACTGTCTAACCACACAAGTTTAACATACATGGTCCATGATTCATAAGAAGCTAATCCTAAACAAATATCCAAAATTTGATAGTCCATACAAGCAAGAATGCAACGTGCAAAGGCTTTACAGAAAAGATAATCTAAATAGTAGAATCCATTCATGATTCAACCTTGTTACAGTAACAAAACATGCTAGAAAATGAGCCAAGCAATAGCATATTAACATCCCAACATTTACAATGTGCATGACCAAGGTTTGTGACCATATGGGCATGGATTGTAGAATGTCTCATGGACTACAATGTAAAGCAATTGCCTACTTCAAAAACCTATAACTCCTAATTTGATGCACGACATAAATAATACAACATGTTAAGTGAATTGTTGCAGTCAAAACCCAGAAGACAATTCTAAAACCAAAATTACGATGCCATTGTGTTGTCCACAATTCAAACAAGAAGACCCCTCCTAGTTTTCTCGTCGGTCCAAGTTGTGATGGCATCATTGTAAGGAAAGGAATCAACATTGTAGAAAGGTTGTGCAAACATACAAACCATTAGATCCAAATGGTCACAAAGTTTGTTCCACAATCTTATCTTCATGAAGGTCAAGGTTGAAAAAGTTCTTTCATCTTCAACACACCCCATGATTTGGACCACAGTTAATTCTGCCACCTTCATGAACTCAAAAAGGCATGTACATAATAGCGCATTGGAGGTAAATTTCTTCCACAATTAAAGACTAGATTGAGATCCATGGGCTAGTCCATAGCCCATTGAACGTTCGACATTAGGGTGATCTTGAAAGAGGTTTGCAAGTCCAAAATATTTGCATCAAGAATTATTGGAATCCATGTCTAGAAGGATCCAAACTTCTTTGGTTGATACTAAATTTTTTTCAAAACATCCATGTGAATAGGGAAGTTAGACTCACATGTGCTTTTGAACTAATACTATAGATAAACCACACCTAAAGCATCTATCACATCTTACGTAACAAACTATTTCTCAAGTTCATCACTAAACTTTCCTACTACTTGGGAACACTTCATTTGCACATTATTTGTGGTATATGTTGGAAAAGAACATGAAACATAAACACATATAGTGTTGTTTCAAAGCAACAATAATGCATCATGACAAAAATGCCAACAATTTGAAAACTAAAATTTTCCAACCTTATGTTCAAGTTAAGTGCCCATTCATGCACCACCACATTAGAAGTCTCATTCAAATTTTTTGATAACCATGGAACACATCATTCAAATAAGCATTTTGGGGGTCATTGTACCAACAGTACAAATCTGGTTGGCATAATTTCATAGTAACAACAAATCACATACAAAACACTCCATGACGCACTCCCAACTCCTTGAAGGACTCAAATGTCAGTCCACGTAGTAAATAACGGAAGAAGGAGGAGTCGAGGCACGCTCCTTAGCTCACAACACTTTGAGAGATAAAGGGGCGTATTAGAGCTCCGCGATGGGACTAAGAAGAGTTGACAAGCTTCACTCACTCACACGGGCCTGCACACAACCCACATAAAGTGGTTAGTGCATAGTTGGAGCACCCTTGGTGCTAGGACGAGCCACGGGCAACACAGACACACTAGACTCACCACGGCCCGAACTTGGGGGAAGCCACCACCTTCCCCCTTATAGTATACTCTATAGCTGGCCACAAAGCCTACATCCAAATGGCTTTTCTCTCCCATGTTTCCCGAGTGGGAGTCCCGAAATCGTGCCAAATGGGACTCCCGCGACTTTGGAGCCCCATAACTTTGCAAGCAGACCTCAAATCACGATGTGGTCTAAAGCAAAGTTGTAGCTCTTGTCGAGAGCTTTCCAACGATATGTCGCACGCCCCCTGTAACCAAGTAAATCGAGTCAATTCCCAACTTTTTCTGGTCGGGAATCAAACTGGCAGTTTGACTATCAGCCCTTCTTTTGGCCATAACTTGTGTTTCAGATGTACAAATGAGCAATGCGATCCCATTTTAGACATATACGTTTGAAGAGCTTTCCAATGACATAAAAATGCCACAAGCTTCTGAAATCACTCTCTGAAGTTTCGAAAATCCACCGGGACTCCATCTCCCAAAGTGGGAATTGTCTTAGGAGTGTGAGGGTTCACTCCCTCATACTCCCTCACACTTTTTTACACTCTTGGGAGTGTGTGATGTGACTCCCGGGCTTCCTTTTGCCTTGACTCTCGGGCTTCCTCTTACCCCGCAACCTTGTAACCCCTTTGCCTTGGTCATGAGCCCAAAGCTAGGGTTGCAACATTCTTGATACTAAGAAATTTTGATCAATTCATTATGCCTTCAAGCATGGGCATGATGCAAAAGAGGCCCCACATTACTTCCAAGTTGTAAAGAAGTTCCAAATTATGGGTAGATTGTTTGATAGTGTCAACATCCTAATGCATCTTTGAAACCAAGGCATGGTATTCTAAGAAAACCTTCCAAATCATAAACTTAATGGGTCACAATTTGGTAATAATAGTCATGTGAAATTTGTTTTTCATAGGTTTGTATGGAATAAACATAGATGTCATTCATCTACTTGTGTTATTTGAACATCAATATCACGTGCATTGTTTAAACATGAATGTCATATGTTTATTTATATCCTTTAAACACAGATGTTGTTTGTTTATTTGTGTTGTTTACAAACGAAATTGTACACTCAACTTTCATGTTTAAATAATGAACGACATTTGTGTTTAACCAATACGAACCTACGAAATAACAAATTTCACATGGATTTGGAACGAACCCATGAAGCTTGTAAATTTGTGATGCCTTAGTTAAAAGTAGCATTGAAATCCAATTTGTCTTGATGTTTATGAAAATCCATTGCCCTTTATTTCCATAATGTCGACTAATTCGACAAACTCTTGAATCCTCTTTGGATTGTGAAAGAAATAAGAATACAAACTTTATAGAACATCCTCAATTTTCCCCACAATGCCCATTTTATAAAGTGTTTACAACACCAAATTTGTGCGATGACTCATGTAATGCACACCAGTCATGAAAGGTGTAGTTTGGTCTTTAAGTTGGATTGTCACACTTGTTATAACACCTTGAAAAACACTCAACCCATTAGTTCCAAATGTGATCAACTTGGATGCAACACTTTCTTGTGTCAGATCACCATATAAAACCATAACATCCACCAAAATGTGTTTTATGTCATCTGAAGTGGCCCCATCAACCACTTGTGGCAATAGTAACAAAGGAATTATTTACCAACCTTCAACCACATATGCATGTATGGAAACCCATGATTGTTGGTCACCAGTTGTGACCTCATCACAAAAAAGGGAAATAATTGAGCACTATGCACCAAATTTCGTGTTTTGTTGACAACAACTTCATGCATATAGGTTGCCATATCCCAACCAATGTTGCTAAACCAATGCATACTAGGACAATTTTATATGTCAAGGAGCTGCAACAACTTGCTCATGTTCTCATAATCAATCATGGGTCTACCTTCAAACAATAAGTGAAAACAAATAGAAAATTGGACTAGCTTTTTCTTCCTTTCACTAATAGTAACACGGGAAACCTTATTAGCAACATTATCTTTCTTCACTACCACATACAACTATTCATTCTTAGCATGAACTGAATCTTTGTTCATGTAATATTCACTAACTTAACAAACCCCTTAGATATTAATTGAATTTTTCTTCCTATTGTCATGTTTCCAAAGATTGTCCAATTTAGCGACTAGTAATTTTTCTTTCCCCTCAATTATACTACAAACTTTGCATCTAATTTGATGCACTTTCCCATCTACATCCACCACAAATTCAACCCATGGGAACTTTGCACTCCAAATATCCTAAAGCATCATGTTTTTGTCATAATCCTTATTTGTTTTTGTTTTCTTCAATAGAAATCCAAAGATCTGCCTCAAAAGGAAACTTAAAAGAAGTTGGGACAATGTCTGAGGTTTGGTTGCTAGTTCTTGCAATTGTATTAATAAACTCATCTTACAAAAAGAAGTGACAAAATTTAAAGTTTTGTGGAAGTTGTAAAAGTGCCATGCTCTAATGGAGGAAGAGAGAAAATAAAACCCAAAAAGAACACTAAACCCTACTCCTTTCCTCTCACTTTGAAAATTTCAACCTTAAACACTAGGTTGTTCAAAATTTGAATGGAAATGAAAATCTCAAAAGGGCGGATAGACAATTATGTAAGAATAACACATGTAGTTACAAGAAACTTTAAACCCTAAACTTGCTTTGAGCTTCAGATATCAAATATGATAATTTATCTTTCAATGATTTTCAACTATTGAAAGACAAGAAAATGTAAAAAGTCAAAAAATAAAACTTTGGTACTTCATATGATTTGTAGAAGGTCGACATTTGTTGCTCACAATCAAAAGTTGGAACTTAGAAGTCAAGACCCCATCCCCTCAACAAGTCAACCTTGGCATCTAGATTCCAAGGTTGAAGTTGTGCATCATCACTATTTGAACTTCATGAAGTTCAAGTTTGAACAATCCAATCTATGATTCTACAATTACAACTCACAATGCACGAAGTTCTTTAGATTCTGGAAGGACTTAAATATTACAAATCTAGACTCACAACAAGAATGGCAATTGAATGATTAACATTGAGTCACTGGACAAAAAAAATGTAATCTTCAACCCTTAATTTGCAAGTTGCAAGGGTTAGAAAATCATATCTAGATTTTGGGGGGTTGCAATGCATAAACACGAAGTGATCATTGTTCATTGCCAAACAAGTTCCAATGTTCATTGCAAGCTATGATTCTCCAACTCAATAATTCACCAAAGAACTTGTGGTGAAGATGCATATTTGGTGATATTTTGCCACTAAAAAAAAAATGTTGATTTGCAACCTTGGGGCCAATGTTCTAGAGTTTATTAATATCCTGACATTAATGTTCTACCATTTATTAATAACTTGAGGCCAAATAATAAGCCAAAAATCCTTAAAGTTGGCCCCAAGTTATTTCAACCTTAACTCCTAGTGTAAAATCGACCTTAGTTTTTATTTTGCATTTCAATGTGATGGGGTAGTTTCAATAAATGCATTTCATGTGACCGCTTGACAAAATTTTGATTTTTAACACAAAAATGCAAGCATCAAAACACATCAAATTAACAAGAATGAAAAAAATAAAAATTCTTGGAATTAATTTTAAAATAAAGTTCTTTGATTTTCCAATTTGCATCACATTTCAAACATTAGCTTTCAGTTAGTTTTTTTCTTCCTAATTTTGTGATGTATTTGAGGTGGTCATCATTTGTAAGTTCATTTAGTTAAATTTAACTATCAATAAAATATGAAAGGAAAAAGAAATTTAACATCTTTATATAGTTTTGGCTACCTACTTTAGCCATGTATAAAAATTTGGCCATTTAAAAAAAAATGGTGATTTTTCTCAAAATATAATTGCTAAATTTTTCATTAAAAATTTAAAATTTTCATAATAATGTGAAATTTCACAAAAAAAGGAAAATAATGCTTCAAATCCATATTCTCCAACTTTATGCCACATATCATATAATAAATGAGTGATTTCAACATATATTAAATTATTTCTTGTTTTGTCAAATTTTTGGAAAAAAAAATTTTTTGTGGCAAAATTGTATAATTATTAGAAAATTAAGAATCTACGAGTTTTCAATTTTCAAGTTTGAATTGTTGCTCATAAAAGTTCAAGAACTTAAGTCTAGACACACTAAATTGTCCCATAAACATAACAAGAATGTGTTTATTATTTTTATAATCACTCCTTATCAAAGATTTCAAAATTAAAAAACCAAGTGCCAAAGTTAACATTTAAAATTTAATTAATTATTCAATAGTTTGTTGCCAAATCTGATAAAAGAGTAAGGAGTACAGTAATCACATCAAAATTTAAAGTTTCGAACTTCAACAAAATTTGCAAATCGTTCTTGATAACATTTTTTTTTTGAAAATCCCCTATCACCAATTGCAACAATAATAAAAAAATTTCTTTTTCTCCTTTGGTTGAATCACACCTACAATGATACCATGAAAAAAACTAAAAATCTACATTTTTCTTGGGTAACATCTAAATACCTATTACATATATGCAATCAAGTAAATCGGGGTCTCTAAGTTCAAATTTAACATTTCCCAAGTTGACATATCCTTTAAGAGGCCTCATTCAAAAAGTTGAAAGTATCAACACTAGTGCTAATGCACTTTAGCTTTCATTAAGGAACATTGGTACTATTTCATTTTTATTCAAAAAGTCAAGGGCTATTTTTTTTTTTGCATTTCCATGTGATGGACACTTTCTATTGTTACATTTCTTTTGAGGGGCAAAAATGTTTATGGCTTTTTGCTTGTCACATTGCTTGTGATAGGTGCAAACAAGCAAAATTTGGAGATAAAGGTTGTGTTTTAAGGTTGAAAGGGTATATAGGATTTTCTTGGCCATAGTGAACTAGCACCATAAAATGGACCAATTTGGATGAACAATGACTAAATTGTTCCCATTGTGGTCGTGTCCTTGCATTAACCACTATGATTTAACATTGTGACATATTTTGATTAAAACCCTTTTGGTTTTTATTTTTAAAAAATGTTTGCTTTCAACTTGAACCCCACATACCTACTACCCCCATCTTGCCCTATAGGAACTCATAACTCACCACCCTAACACATATGTTGACCTACCCACTCACCTAGACTTGCTATAGCACCAAGTTGCCTACCTACTTACCTAAAACGACCTACTATCTCCCCCCCCCCCCACCCTTACATGTTAACCTACTTACTACTTACTTACCTTAAATAACCATCTACCTACTTACAGACCTACCTACCCACCAACTACATGGTGGTGGCATCAATTGATGAAGGTATTGCACAAAAAACAAATAAATATTTTTCCTTCACCTACCTACTTACTACCCATCAACATGGCCCTACTTACATGGGCTTGCCTCCCTACCTACCATAGATTAACAATGAATTAAACCTTTTACTGTCAAAACAAACCTAATGTTAATATGACAACAGATGCATCTAAGGAATCCAAAAATTATTATTCATCATACAAGTTTTCATTAATTCAAAATAGTTTGTAAAATATAATATCTTCATTGTTTGGGTAAATTATAATTGAAAAGAGAAAAATGGCTAAAGTAATGTAATACCCTCAATTCTCTGCAAATTATAATTAAAAATAAAATAGTGTTCCTAGGAAAGAAATATCCTCATTTTAATATATAAACTTTAATATGACATGGCAAGGACATTTGCAATACATTCATGTTTTTACAAATTATAATCTAACATGACAAGGGCATATGTAATAATAAATACCTTCATTTAGTACATTAGGGTTTTTATGTTTTTGTGGGATTAATTATAATACCCTCATATTTTACACAAACATGTAGATGGTGATTGGAAAATTGCATCACATTCATTTGATGTACACATAATTTCTTTTTATGTGAAAATGAATGTTAAGATACATCAAAATCATAGAAAATTTGTGATCACACCAAAAGGTAGGAACTTGTATGTAGATGTGAAGTAATAAAAAAATGTTTAGGAGTTCAAAAAATCCCATAACTGATCCATCATGATCTAAAAATGATGGCACATTCTACTTTTCCTTGGAACTATTTCCATGATAGTTAGTGTCATGTGTTGCGCAAACAGGTGATTGTAAATTGAATTACCTTTAATGGAAGGAGGACTGCCTCTACCACTTTTCCTTGGGGGTGACACATTGGAGTTTACTCCATGTAAAAAAATATCAATTTAAAAAAAAAAACACAAAGGCTACTTTCCCTTGAGGCTAAGTAAGGCTACCAACAAGATTACGGCTCTACCAAGGTTTGCAAATAAAAAGTTTACATTTGAGTCAAGTAAATGATACATGTTTAAAACTACATATGTATACCTATTTCATACTATTTCAAAGACCACTACATCCATTTTAATGCATGAAAGAAATCAAATATGGAACAAATTTGAAAAAAATAAAATAAATACAAAGTAAAATTCAAATTATTATAGTAAGTAAAGAAATAGATAAACACACAAAAAATATATTACAATAAGGGTGTTGTTGTTTGCTCCTATGTTAGCATTTACAACTATCGTTGCCACCAAACATACAAAACATAACATGAAAATACTTTGAATAGTATAGCATGTCCAAAATGCCCCTTTATTTAGCACTAAAGTCCCCTAAGCCAAATAACAATGTTGAACGACCTAATGGAAATCCACCATGGATAATATTTTGGTTTTGAAGTGAAAAGAATAATAGGCCAAGTGCAAATATGAGCCCCATTATTAATCACCTAGCTACAATCCTTCAAATTTTTAGCCAAATGTAAATCACCATGAAAGAAAACTTAATATTAATTTTACTATCCAACCTTGGGAACCTAGGTCTACTTGTTGCATTGGGGGCAATACATTTTGTTGATTGGCACTTCTTCCAAAGGGTGGTGTAAGAGATCCCATATGCCGACCTTGGGAACGCTAATCATAAATCAACATAGTGGAAACTCCTAAAAATTGCCCACATGACATACATTGTAAATCAACAAAAACCACTATTAATGATGGGTCAATTCGACAATTTACATTGGGAAAATGACATGGCACACAATTACACATGTGGTCTTTCCATGTCTGACCATACTCCAACAATAATATTCCTAAAGGTAAAACCTTTTACACATGAAAAATAACACATTTTATAGTCACATCCAAAGTAGTTGGTGATGTCTATTACAAGTACACATAATTCCCTAATTTGAATCTATGGATTTGAGGTTGATAACCACTTTCATGACCAAATAATAAGAAAATATTTTTAAAAAGCTTGCCGATTAAACTTATACCCCATAGCTAGCATGGTACTTACTTGAATCCCAATCTCACATATGGCCTTTTTGGAGTCCATATTTTCACAAACCCTATTTCACTGTTTGCATTATCCATTCAACTAACATGTCTACTTCATGATGGTCTTGTGAAATAGTGCAATGATCAATCAGTGCCTTTTCACACAACTCTTGGAGATCCTTGTGGAATTCCTTACCTTGGTAGGTGAATACTTTGACTTTATGGTTGTTATGTAAAATATTAAGGAATACCACATTATCTTGGCAACCTTGCATCACCAACCCCCTTCCCAACACCCACAAATCCTTCTTAGCAATCTTGATTCCATGTATGCCAAGGATGTGCAACTTGTGCTATTACAACATCACACCCCACACCCCACCCCCCCCCAATTGCATTGACATGGTTGTTTTGACTATTAGTGTAACAAGTGAAAATGGAGGGTGGGTGGATGGGAAAGACTAGTCCAAATGTGTTTTGTTTAGCCAAGGCCAAATTATTAACAGACCATGTGAAACAATTAAGGTCCATAACTTGCCCCAAAAATTTGCCTTAAACATAGTTATGGTGTTAATGCAAAAGCCCATGACTCATTTTTGTTCATTTGCATTGGGTTCTTCCATACTAGATGAATTGGAGCCAACCCCAAATCATCTTGGGGCTTCCATCCCCAAATACATGAGAATGTGGAAAACTTAGGAAGGTCAATAAAACTATTCGTGGAAGGTCAACCTTATTGACCATAACCAAAGGTGGTCATCATGACAAACCGAACATGAATGGCATCCTAAATCCAATATGTCATCCACCAAACATGTGGGTGACCTATGTGACCTATATGAAATAATATGTTTGTTAGATCACCTTTGGTGGTATTAGGTTTTAATCCACAACTGGTGGAATCAATGTGTTTGTGAACCAGTTGCTACAACATGCACTTGCAATAACTTGTCAATGCAAGCCTTGATTTAACGCCATTTGGCCAAAACAATTGGTTGAAAATCTCCCAATGGTGGGACATTTTCCAAACATGTATGCACATGGTTGCATTTGCATGGTTTGCAAATGTTGCAACACATAAATCAATTCCTAGAAAGGTCATGATCCAAGGTATGAAAGTCCTTGATTTTTGTTAATCTTGTGAAAAACCCTAACACGACCATCCTAAAATGACTAGATCTACTAGCCCAATCCTATCCAAATCTTGCACTTTCAACAATGTGATGTTGTTGCTACAACATCATAACATGACACATAAAGGCCTACCTAGCATGTGGATCCTTTTCCACATAGTGGCATTGCTTTACTTGAATCCCTAACTATAAGTTACAACACTATGGTTAAACCATAGCTAATGTTTCCAAATAAATTTAATAAACATATCCCATCATTGGGAATATCGCATTAAATAACCCTAGTGATTAATAGGTTCAATCCTAGTGGCCCATTGACAACATCCACAAATAATTGTGGGTTTGATGCTGGTAGTGTGCTAAGCTTGATGAATGTAATGATTACTTAATGCTCGGAATTCAATCAATGTGCCCCATGGTGGTCTAAGATCCAATGTAAAAACTAGAATGGATGGAATCCCATATATATATGTGGTCCTAACATCACTAATTCACCATTTAAAGGTAAATCTTGATCATAGGTGTTATTTTCCAACAACTCACATTCATGTGAAAGGCTTAAAAATCCAACCAACATAATGGATTTGTTGGATTTTCCAACTTGCCCCCTAATGAACTTCATTACCAATGAAACCTTGTGATAACTCATGTTTTCTATCTTAGGTGGCAATATGCAGTTTCTTCCCAAAAATCAATGGTAACCTCTAAGGGATACAAAACTACACCTCCAACCAATGTTATAGGATGTAACATGGGTGACCATTGCTTGAGCCCATGTTGTATTGTAGTCCATTGATTTGGTAGGATTAATTTGGATCACAACTTCCCACTTGGATAATCTTGGGCCATTTTTGAGTCACCTATTTATGTCAAAAACTAGTATGGGCATGGGTTAAAATTGGCATAAGTCAATCCAATATTATCAACAATAACTTTTCCCAACAATGGTGAATTGGTAAAACCATTAGTGATAATAACATGATTCCATGTCTTTGGATCCTTGGGTTTATGTTATGAACACATATATGGTTAGGGCACCTTCACCACAAAAATGTTTCAAAGGTCCAACAACATTTGGGCACATTGTGAACACAACAAAAGTGGCATATTGGTCATCAATCCAATTTCACCGCAGAGTTGAACAATGGGACATCATGGTGATCAAATCCAGGGATATTTGCAACTACACATCCCAATACAACCCAACCCTAAATAAAAACCTTAATATGTCTAAACATCCTAGGTGTCAAACATGACATTTCAATGGTCAAGATTGGGTGATAGCTATGTCCCATGTTCAACCATTAACCACACCATTCATGGCCCCTAGGCTCATTATAGTGATAAAGGCATCTGTGGGAAAGCACATGGCCTTTCACCTAGGGTTTCCCATTCAATAATAAACATAGATCATTAAAAAGTCAACTTGAGGGCATGTGCTCACCCTTAGGTCATAGTTGAATGGCATACATTTTGGCAACCCCCTTATCCCTTGAAGTCAAATAACAACCTAACCAACATATTGACATGAAGCAAACATAACCCAAAAACACAAGTGAAGATGCACAAATCGTGCAACACAAATATTCACTTTTGTGATCCTTGCATAAGTTTCATAACATAAATTCAAATAAAAATACACCTTGTTCACTAATGGTGTGACAATCCACCATGTAGGTGATGGGGATGGGTGGTTATTCACATAAAAGTTGAAAGTGAAAACCTCAACAAAACTGCCCTCACACATCACTCTTCCAAGCCCATGAACAAGCCTCTAGAATGCTTTGAAATCTCCCACACTTAGAGTGATCATCCCCAAGAACTCACTAGCAGAAACTAGCTACATCCACCTTCATGCAAGTGAGATATGAATTTCCAAATAAAAATGGAATTTAATTCCATGATGAAAAATTAGCCTTTGGATTTCTCCAACTTTTGTTTCTAAAATGTCTACACATTAGCATGCATGTAATTCTCATTAAATATAATTCAACAACACAAAAATCACCTCAATTCAACATCATATGAAAAAAACATGACCTTCCAAAATTTGTGGATGGATGAACTTTCACACATCCAAGTAATGGATAAAAAATACCCATGTGGATGAAAATTTTAAATTATTTATTATTTGATTACATGGTCAAAATGTCAAAAAATTGTCCAATCAATGGTCATAAGGTTGTCCACCTACTAGCATATCCAAACATTCACTAGCCTAGTGTTCATTAATATGTTGGATGACAACAAGATGGGTGAAAGCTGAAAATCATCCAAAATTTGGATGAAAAAAATGAAAAAAACCTTAAAATTCAAAAACAAATTACAAAATAACATGTGGTAAGTTTGGATTGGTGTCAAACTTATTCATTAGGTTCAAAAAAGTGAAAAAATTGTGTTTTGGTGTATTTCTTGAATTGAAGAATTTGTTCGAAGTTTTTTGTGATTTTGTACTTGTTTTTGGCTTAAAACTCCATGAGGAGTTGAATGTTGGTGAAGGCTAGAACCTTAAAGTTGTGAAAAACAAAATAT
>Ga0116227_10007096_pt1 | contig 22135 bp, 14 predicted proteins | sample S1TSphgellanicum_FD_89693 | JGI IMG/M metagenome (GOLD analysis project Ga0116227, IMG submission 89693) | Host-associated microbial communities from peat moss isolated from Minnesota, USA - S1T2_Fb - Sphagnum magellanicum MG | ecosystem: Host-associated > Plants > Peat moss > Unclassified...
AAAATAAATGTAAAATTGATGTAACCAATAGGATGAAATTTCTAATAGTTGCATCATAGTTGTGAAAATGACCAAAATAGTTGAAAGTTGGTCTTGTAGTTGCAAATATTCTCAAATCTAGTTACAAACGACTATAAGTCGCATGTAGTCGTAAATTGATTGGTTACATTTTCGCTGATTTCTACTAGTGTAACATGCATTGAAGAAAATTGGAATTCACATATGAGGAACACCACATTGAAATCAATCTCATCTTCTCCTTTTGATTTGTTGGTGCTTGTCATAAGTACATTGTTACAAAAAACACATTCAGAATCTTGAAACATACCCTATTTTGGTCGATAAGGGGAAAGCTAATTGTAGCCCATTGAAGTATTATAAACTTGGAGTGAATGCCTAGTATTTTAAATCCTTGTTCATAAACCTGTATTATCCAAACTTCTTCAAAAAATAACATTTTTCATATTTTTTCATCCAAAAAGGTCATTTATTGTTCATCCATTTGTATACATCTGGTAGAATATTCTACTACATTAGCAAAGATTTTGTTCAATGTGGCAAAGAACATTCTTAGCATATTCCATCCACATCATCAAAAGCTGCTCAAAAAATACCATCCTATTCACAGGCTCATGTTCACAAGCCCACAATATAGCGTTGTTGGAATTTGATATGAGAATTGGAACCTACTCTTAACGTGTTACCACCTATTGGAAGATTTTTTTTTTCAAATAACTAGGGACATAGGTTTTGTGTTTGTGTGGTGCTCAAAGATGCAACAGGCGAGGCCAAAGGCTGTGGGTTCTTTACGGATGAAGTTGTGGATGTTGGAGATGGCCAAGCTTAAAATATGCAACAATCATCCTACTAAAGCTTGTAGAACAACACAAGTTGCCAGTACTTTCCATCAATGAGTAGCATCCATATTAGAGTCACATTTCCTAAAACAGTAGCAATGGGATTTTCATTATCAAAAAAATATTATGGGCACCAAACATTGGAGCAAAACCTTTAGGAGCTGTTCAAGGATTGAGAAGAGCCCATGACAATGATACATTTTTTGTAGTAGAAGTAGTAGTGTCGCCACTCCAACAACCTCCAAAAATCCAAACCATAGCAACAACAAACCAGTAAGGAGGAGGAAGCTTTTCTTCCTTGTCTTGGAACCTTGGCACATCAATAGAAACGTGCTGCAGCTCTAAGTAGCATGAAACCCTTAAATGATTGGGTGTAACAGTGACAACAAACAATGATTATATACACCCCAATGCAAAAGTCACTTGAACTTAGTAGATGATGAAACCTTTAACTAGTCATGATAAGAGTTGGTATGATGAGCTTTGTGTTACTTTAGATATGTGAAATCAATTTTGGGATTGCAACCACACAAAGGTTTTTTTTTTGGAATTTTTGGCTTAGGTGTTTATAATATTAAATGTATAATGGAAAACATTTTAAAAATTCTAAATTAATATATTTTTAATTGTTTCATGTAGGATTTAAGAGTTTTGTTTAGATAGTGCAATTTGACTCATCACATAATGAAGGATTTCCATAATGTATGCATGTATTGCAATTCAAAAAATCGAAAGAGTTCAAAAATCCAATAGAAAGTTGAACAATCAAACTTTTAGACTAATTAGTTTGAGATTAAATGAAGTTAATTGATTATTTAAATGCACCTTTTCAAAAGCCTTTGTGATCACTACCTTTTAGCCCAAGGTGTTAGTTCCCATATCCATAAAACAACAAAGGATTTTTATGACATGGGAATGTAAATACATCTTTGACTTCATTGACGTATAACGACAATCATGGTTCATTGAGTCACAACTAGTTTAACTATGGTTAATTTAATTTTAATTCATTAAGAAATAATTTTAACTAGCCTAATATAGCCATGGTTTGTCTAGTCATGTTTCATTTAACCATAAATTAGTTAGCTATGGTTTTTTTAGCCATGTTTCATTTTATCATAAGCCATAAATATTCTAGTCATGGTTCATTCAACCATAATCAATTCAACCATGTTTAGTTTAGTCATAGTTAGTTTGACCTTATTAGTTTAACCATGGCTAGTTTAGTTGTAATTAATTTACTTATGATTAGTTTAGCCATGATTGGTTTAACCATGGTTAGTTTAACAACAATTATGTTGTTAACCATAATTTATTTAGCCACAAATAATTTATTCATGAATTATGGTTCATTAAGCCATAATTAATTTAATCATTGTTAATTTTTCCATATAGAGTTAATTTAGTGAGGGCTAGTTTAGCCATCAAAACTTTAACCATTGTAAATTTTGCAATAGTTAATTTAACCATAATCAATTTAACCATGTGGATAGTTTAATTAGGTTTAGGCTTGGTTTGCTTAGGTTTGCTTTAAGTTTTGCAAAGGCTAGGTTTAACTTAATCTAAATATAGTAAGTTAAACTAGATTAATCTAATTTATTGTAGATAAACTTAGGTTAATAATTTAACCATGTATAAATATAAATTTTGCTAATTAGTGGATGTTTAACTTTAAAAATAAAGGTTTGTTGAAAGTTATAGATATGGCTAAAAAATGTAAAGGTTTTGTTAAGATGCAAGGTCTAACCATGAAATAGAAAGGTTTTGACAAAAGTAAAAGTTTATTGAATATGAGATAGTTGTTTTGCAAAGAAATAGAAACATGTATTTAATTAATTTTGAACTAAAATGTTAATTTCAAACTTAGTTCAACATGGTTAGTGCAAGGAGGGCCACACAGTGCCCACCAAATTCAAACAATTTTGAATAAAACTTGCAAATTTATTGTTATTTGTTATATTCGTTCTATATTGTTATGTATTACATTTACTAGAAGAAATCATGTCTTTTGCAACCAATTGTCAATAAATGACTAGGTGTCATCCATGATTCTATCAATGACTATTGTTATATGATATAACTTCATTTCTTATGTGTACTTAATGATAGTCATACATTAATCAAGGAAATGATTCATGGATGAAAATATTTAGTTTTAGTTTTAATTGATTATTTTCATCCATTACTAACATGGAAAAATTTAATTGTCATGTATTGATGGTTGTGAAATATATAGGTTTACTTAATGACTCCCCAAATCAAGCAATAAATTATATGATGATGTGTAAATATTCAATGGAAGTTTAAAAGTTTTAAAGGTCATTATGGGACCCACCAAGTAGTGTGATATGCTCACATGGCCACATGGCATTTACATATGACTAAAAAATAACTTCCAAATTACTTAGTTCATATAATCAAGGTCCCACCAGTTGCAATACAAACTTGACAATTATTACAAAATGATTTGCCTTCCACATGATATGCATAGAAATTGTCATAATAACTAATAAAATATTATAAAAGAGATATGAATGCCAAATTTGCATAAAAACAAATAACACTAAAATTGTGACATGATAACATAATTTGCAAATTCTATAAATGGGTTTTCCATGAACTAACTTACTAAAAAGCTTTGTGAAACAATCCAAAGAATTTAATCAATTAACATAATTCATAAATGCTTCAAAATGTTTAGACTTCAAAAATAATACATCAAGGTTTCCATAATACAATGGAAGAGCATCGAGGTGGAAAACAATTATGCAAAAATCTAGTTGATGTTAGGAGATTGTATTTTTCTTACAACTATATTGTTCCAATTATGGACACACTACTTAGAGGCAAGGGAACACCTATTGGATCACATGTTTCCACTCTTGCTATAATGAACACATGTTCAATGTCTACCACTTTCTCCTAGAATGAACCTTTTTTCATAAAACAACTTTTCAACCCAACCTCTTATTGTCATCAAGAAAAATAAAATTACATTGTTGGAGAAGAAAATATAAAAGGTTTTAACATGATTGGCAACTTGTAGTGAAATGTTATTGTAAGGAAGCCTACATCATCTCATACACAGGTTGGGTTACCTTGATTGTTTTATCATTTCATCCATTCACACCTGAAAATTATAACATGGGTTTGCATTGGACCATAATCAAATCTAAAAACACCTTTAAGTACTCCAACATAGTTCACATATATGTTTGTAGCATCAAGAGTTGGTTGGTCAAATATCAAGGCAATCACACTATCATATGTGTTTAATAAAAGACTTTTGGAATTTTCAATTCGAAAATCGTTCCCATATGCCTTCATTTGACTATATCCAATTTATGTTTGTGAGGGCCTACTACATAAAAGAACCCTATCTAAATCTTTTACATTTCACGGATGAAAAGGGTGGGCAAACACAACATCTTTGACCCAATCAATAAAGGAGGATTGTATCCTGGTTGGAAACCTGCTATGATTTCCATTTTTTGCACCAATAACAAATGTTAAGCTTACATTCATCCAATACCTCATCATAATAATCAATTTGATATTCTCATTAGTAGATTGAAATTTAGTAATTAGCCTTTAGTATTATATGATTATGAGATTGCACAATATTAAAAAAAATTAGTTATTAAACCTTTTAGCAACCGTTTAATTGTTAGTGTGAAACAAGCCCAAAAAAACCCAACAAGAATGAACATGGCCATAACCTTGTGATTCAATTGTAACTTCATTGCAACTAGTACATTTTATCTATTAACAATTACTTAGCTAATTATTTACTTTTAATTATTATGTAATTATCAACCTAATTTAACTTATTAATTAATGTATGTAACATGACACCTCAGTTAAACTTTGTTGAGGATTAGGCCTAGGTTGAATGTTGATACAACCTCAAGCACAAAAATTTCTCAACAACTGGACAATTATTGTGATGTTCGAATTTTCAAAGATACTAGAAATCAATTGTCAATTTGAGAAATATGGACATGCTAGCATAAGTTGCACAAATCCTACATACCGGTCTTGACATTCTTTGCAACCATGACGTAATTATAAAAAGGTCCTATGCACTTCTATTGACCTTTCTAAACGTCGTTCCCCCAATCCAAGCTTTGATACAATCATGCATGCATAATATATGAACTAATTTCAAACCTTCGATTTAGGGGGCCCATTCCACTTCGGAATGTGGTGAGTTGATGATGTTTTGGGTGGTAAATGGTTTCTAGCTAAAGGTTTGTTTTTAAATGTAACTAATGTTCCTTGGTGCTGCTCAATGTCCATTCACATCCTGCAAGGTTGCTCTCCACCGTTGATGGTAGCACCACAAGTGGAAGCAGCAGCTTGTCCCACCCAAAGGAAAAAATCTAAAACCTATATATATGGGTCCTTTACAAGACACCAAAACAAGTCATGACCAACTTGGAACACCGAAGTATATTTATGAATGCACCAAAGCTGGTAGGCTAAACCCAAATCTCATTATGTGGTAATGGGCTTTGCCAAGGCATGTCCCAAGGTCCAGAGCAAATCAATATGTACTAGCACACCATCCACTAGATGCATGTTATGGCTAAGTTGTGGGTGGACCTCTAGTGAATTACTATCTAGTTTCACCTTGGTAACCCATTTTGTGAGAAGTAGGTGTTGTCCATCTGTTAGTAGATAGGTAACAAGGGGTGTGTCCCCCACTATGAGCTTGCCATTTACATTTTAAAAAATCCTAAAACAAAAGAAGAATTATGGAAACTCAACTATTTCACCATGCAAAAATATAATCTTCAAAATTCTTTTTAATTAAATCAAATTATTTCAAAATATTATAACTATATAATTAATCTCAAGTTTCAACACAAGCCAAAATATCATTTTTCAAAAATCTTCATATGAAAATAAACCTAGTATCTAGGAGCTAAATTCCCTTTAAACTATTATACTTTATAATGAATCTAAACACAATATCCTTGCCTTGCTAGGCAATGCCAACAATAAAACAAATAATTAGTATGTAAGTAGATGATTTATACATAGGTTAGGGTTGTTTTTTAAAAAAGGAATTGAATTAACCACCATCGTTAACAAGGAAATTGGAACCCAACAGAAAACTATTTCCAGAGCACTTACCATTCATTTTGCATAATGCACTAGTGGGTGTTGGTTCATTGGCACTTAAAGAAACTTTGACATGGCTACCCAATTGACATAAACCCTAGGTCCGTGCCAAGAGCTTGAAGAAAAAGAAGTTTTCCCTTCAATATTCAATTAGTGGCAAATTGGCCAATTTCAATGTTTTTGTCTATTGTTGGTGAATATATGGCCTTAGTAGATTCAGCGTTTGGCTTGACTTTCAAACTATTTAACATGATAAAAAGGTAAAGTGTAAAACATGTCATGAAAAAAAAAAAAGGTGAATTTGTGAGTCTGTAGGATTCAAATATGGTTCCCCAATCATGTTTGAACCCTTATGTACAAAATGTACCTACAAGAATTGAAAATTGGTGAGGTTTCCAATAGCCTGAGACAATTGTCCTTGAAGATCTAGTTTTATGAGCTCCTTGCAAGACTCAGATGTTTCCCACTTGGCTTGTGTGTTTCAAAGTTAAAGTTAATTATACTTTCAAACAAATTTTCTACAACAAGTGCACTAAACAAATAGATTCCATAGCATAGTTTCCATTGGAATTATCATTAGATTTCTTGTAGGAGCATCATTATTTGTAGCTTGAGAACTCAAGTTGTATATATAATAGAGAATTCTGAAAGCTTTGAAAGCTTGTCAAGAGGGTAAGTGATATAAAACCCACAAACCAATAATTTTATAGGTTGGGCATGTGTTAAAATCACACAACACCTTAAACCAGGTCCCCTTGTAGCAAGGATTGACATCATTTTGGATAATGATTACATGCCAACCATTAAGCGTGCCTTGAAGATCATATGTTTCATTACACTCAACATAAAGTTGTTGTAATGCCACTACTATACATGCAAATCAAAAGGTATAATTGCAATATAGATGAGTACAACCTTTAGGGGAGAATCTAACTAAACATTACCAAAACAAATGAAGCTTTTTGGCAAAAATTTTGCACCAAAAACAAATTGTACCTAGTGACAATATATGAACCATACGAATTTAAACTATATATAGAATCATTAACCTAAACTTAAAGAAGTATATTATCATAGTTAAGCTATGTATATTAGTTTAGGTATATTAAATGTAATAACATAGATATACTAGCCAAAGCTACTTATCATTGTGCCAATTGTGGTATCTACATGACTAAGACAATTTGCAACTATTGTCCAAACCTAGTCATGCAATCATATTTACGATGTGAATACCATTTTAACTACTTTCCTGTTTTCAATTAAATGATTAATAATCATTTTATCAAAATTACTTAAGTGATTACATAATTTATTACATATGACCAATTCAAAAGATTTGCAAAAGATGAAAGGACCTTTAATTTAACCTTCCAAGATGAAGTAAATTAATTTAACCTAGTATAGCCAAAATAATTTAATTGAATGTTAAGTAACCTAAAAAACCTAGGCTTTGCATTATTTTGCAATCGCAATGATGATCACTTTTTCCCTCATTTTCTTATGATTTCATATGATTTCCAATAGTTGATCATTATTTATGTCAATTTCAAAAAACGAAAGGAAAATAATTTCCATAAATATCATGAAAAGGCACATGTTAATGTGTATTTTCCATGTTGGCGGTAAGGGGAAAATAATAAGGTAGGTATTAGTTTTGGTTGTTGATGGTGGGAAAAGGGAAAATTTCAGAAACATGGAATCAACATATGGGTGATGAAACATTAAAGTCTTGTTTGTGTCCAATTTAAATTGATTTCAATTATAGTTATCAAAAATAAAAAATATGAATTCTAAGTTTTGCTGAGGTTAAACTTAACAATAGTGTAGGTTATGTTAGATTTTAGCTATGAGGAAATATAAATTTTGCTAATAAGTGGATGTTTAGCTAAAAAAAATAAAGGTTCTATTGATACATAGCAAATATAAAAATGTTTTTTCAAGACATGTGGTTTAGTCATGAAGTAGAAATATTTTACTAAAAAATAAAGGTTTATTCATGATAGATAACCATTTTCCAAGGAATTAAATATTAAAAAATTGTAAAAGTTTTGCCAAATGTAGAGGTGTACATCTTATGAAGTAGAGAGGTTTTGCAAGGGGGTGGAGTCTTAGTTAAAAATTGAAGAGGTTTTGTGAAGAGGTAAAGGTTTTGCGAAGAATTAAAAGTTTAGTTGGGAATATTTAAAGGTTTTGCCAAGAGGCAAAAGTTTAGCCAAGAAGTAAAGAGGTTTTGTAAACTAAAGGTTTAATAAAGAAGTGGAGCTTTAACCGTGAAGTGAAAAGGTTTGGCCAAGTGGTAGAGGTTTAACCATGAAGTCAAGGTTGTCAAAACTAACGTCACACACCAAAATTATGCCCATTTGTTTTTACATGTATAGATGGACGAACATAGTCATAGATCTTGGTATGTCTATACTGGAAAGTGTCAAGGTTCAGAGTCTTGAAAACTTCATAAGTCATTGGAAGCTTGAATTATGGGAGTCTTTGTTTTTTCATGAATTAAAGTTCAAAGGTGGAATTCTGAAAAACAAAACTTGGCAACAACAAACTGGTGGTGTAGAAGTTTAGAAACATGTGATTTACAAGTAATGGACATATCTTCCTTTCCATGTTCCAGATAATTATGTACTTGGCTTCAAGAGCAATATTCCACACATTTAACCCCATTTTTTTACCTCCAGTATTTCTCCCATGTTCTTCTTGTAAAAGAGGCTATTTGCAGCCTCCCTCTACTTTTTAAGATCTTGTCCAATCCATGGATAACTTGCAACACACAATTTTTCACTTCATTTGCCTTTAGAAAAAAATCTTATTGGCTTTTTGATTAATGTTTATTTTTATAACATCGAGTTCATGGGCCCTTTGTTAAGGGTGGCCATTTTTTCACAAAGAGCAAAAATCTTTCTTGGATTTATACATGGAAGTTCAAGATGATTTGGCCATCATCCAAGATTTCATCATCCATTTGTTATGAACTACATCTCAATTTACCATCAAATTCTGGATATGATTAATAATATTTTTCAAAATGCAATCTACAATTAGGAAGGGGAAGAATGCCATAGATATAAATGCCATACAAGGTTAATTTAGTTGAATAACCCTTTTTCACTTGGGAGGGTGTAAGGGAAGCCATGACTATACTACCTTAAGGTGAAAACATAATCAAATATACGCAAAAGGGGCTTTGAGTAATTGCAATCATATTTTTACACATAAATGCAAGAAGTTTAGTCAAAACCTTTTCAGTGATTGTTAAACCATCATGGTGCTAAATGTTGAATTTATAGTATGTTGTATACAAAGTTTGAAAAACTTTACTGTATTAAATAGGACAAAAATATTATTGAAATTAATTGGTGGAATTGTTCTAAAAAATACTTTTAAATTAAAAGATTGATATATTATTACTTTTAAGCTAGAAGTTAAAAGTTCATAAATAAATTTTAGATTGCCATTAACCAAGAAAGTAAAAAAACCCAAATTTTCATCTATTTTAAAATTATTTTGTTTTTTTTTCAAACAACTTAATTTTATTAAAAAAATCTACTTGCATTTTTGAAAAATCTACTTGAACGTATTTTAAACATGTTGTAACTAGAAAAGGAGTGGCCGAACAAGGATTCTATGGTTGTGTATTTTGTGTGAATGCCAAATTCATTGATCAGGGTTTTAGAGTTAATCCAATCGTCACATTCATTAATGAGAGCGGCGGATTTTATCATTTTTGGAAGGAGGTTAGTGCTGGTCGTGCATGGAATGCATGGGAAGTGTTGCTCTCTGGCTGTGTGGGATGGGAAGTATAGGAGGAAGGCGGCGCGAATGATGGAGGGGGATGGCGCCGCATTGATGAGCTGTTGAGGAGATGACAACGAAAAAAGTGAAGGAAGACAGAGGCTTGTAAAGGAAGCCAAGGATGGAGAGAAGGAGCTGTGTGGGCATGTGGAGATAGGATGATGGGAGAGGAGCTCAGGAATGCATGGAAAGACAAACTGAAAAGTCTGATTTTGGAGGAGAACGTTAAAGTCCAAAAATTGTTTTGGATTCTTGATGAACATTGCTCAGGGAAAGGAGATCAGAGTATAGCAGGAGGCTGAGGTCGTACTAGAGATGAATTTTTGTTCTTAGATTTTGTGTTGAAGATGGAAGGGTAGAGCTGAAAATGTTAGATGAGCTCAGAAATGTATAGACATATCGCTCCGTATGTTTGTTTTTGGAGAACTTGGCTGAGTTGTTGTAACTTTCCGCTGCGCCAGTGACTTAGCTAAGTAAGGTTGATAGATTTTTGATGAGTACTCTGGAGTGAAGAAAGCTTGTGCTGTTGGGGAACTCTATAAATTTTGAGCTAATGAGTTTGATCTTTAAGATTTTGTCTTGTTGATTTGTCTGAGTAAGAGTTGAATCTGTGAAAGTTCAAAGAAAGGGGAGTTTGCACTGGTGATGTGTGCCTCTCATTAGGGTTTAGTAGAGCCAGAGGACAAAAGCTTTGGACTCAGATTAATGCCATTGTCATGCTATTGGTTTGATAGGCAGATACCCATTCACATTATGTCTGAGTGAGTTCGACAGAAGGGTCGTGTTGTTGTTTGGCCCTTCCTTTTTGGTGACAACGTGATTATTCAATATCATTGACATAAATTTTAAAAATATGTTCATATTGATCGCCAAAATAAATAATATTTCAAGATTTAATATGTTAAGGCTTAATTTATGGCTACTTTACATTTTTCTTGATCACGAAATGTATACTTGATTGTGCTTTCACCCATGATATGAACATTATGAAGAACAACATAACCAAACCAAACCTTATGAACAAGGGAAATAAGACTAAGTTGCATTAAAATTAAACATGTTCCATTTTTCTAACTTATGGACACCATTTCATCTTTGTTGATACACTAGTAGAAAAATTGTCTTTTGCAACTTGTCTTATGTAACTAAAAAATGTCGCATGCAACTATTTTGGAATTGCATGCAACATGTGCAAACTGCATGTGACATTTTTTAGTTGCATCAGACAAGTTGCAAAAGACAATTTTTCTACTAATGATAACATTTGTTTTAAACATTACCAAGCAATGAACAACCTAACAATATTCGTAACTTTCTTACACCCAATTGATATAAACATAAAAATTGTGTAAAACCTTTTTGTCTTGAATGTTAACATAGAACTTGATTGCATTAATTTCATCAAGAAATTTATTATCATAAGCATTTCATAGTAGTGTTCCCCAAACTCTACTCTATTATCAAATTTTCATCTGATGAAGATGCTTTAGAATTCATGTTCAAGAGAATAATTTTGATATATCATGATTACGAGCTATTTGATCTCATGTTGCATTAACCACATTCACCCCCTTCATCATAAATATCCTTCACATGCATCGAAAAAATTATATGATTAGACATGTTGCAAGTTGAGTGCAAATGCATTCAAGGGTTTGCATAGTGCACAAGATAAGAATCCAAAACAACTTGTCACCATATCATACGACCCACCCAATTGTTATGGTGTTCATTAAAGTTGGGATTTAATTTCATATGACCAATTTATCAAATTTTGCAACATGGGCACCTTTATAGGTATTATTATTATAAAAATAGATAAAATGTGATCACTTTTCAATCACTATGATCACATTTTCAAATAATCACTTTTCAATCACCCCACATGACCCCACATGATTTTTGGTGGTGAATTCACCAATGACCTTGATTAATAATCTATCAATATATTAGTTATTTGGAATGTGACTGGAGCTATCAAATTTAACATTTATGGTGAAGTGATTCTAAATTATGTGCAAGTTGAACATTCAACCACTTGGACTAATGACTTCATGTCTTCAAGTGTTGTTGCAAAGTATTTGTCCAAAGGGAAATCCATTGCCTTTCCATAGAAAGATTATTAAATATACCATTGCTTGGACATGATAATGTGTTATGGATGCATGTTTGCAAGATTTTATTTTGACTAAAAATTGTCATTTCATTCCCCAATTTGAGAATCCATTGTTAAGAGCACACACAATCACCCCTCAATCACAAGTTAGTAAGATCCTTAGCTTGTTGTAATCACATGCTAAAATGCAATTGTTTATTAATTTATGTAAATTAATTTTTCATTCAACATTATCAAAATACCTTAATGACAAATAAAATTACACTTGAAAAGAAACATGTTTAGATGGATTCAAAATAAACCTCAATTTTTAGGTCACCATGGTCTTTGATTTGGCTTTTGACATCTACATTTGAAATAATGACAATTGGAAATGTTCATGTAAATGAGGCAACATGATAATTATGAATTGCAAATTCATTAGATGTTTTCTAGGGGTGAAGGGGCACTGATTGAAGTTAGATTATATATGTGCCCAAAAAGGTCAATGCTAACGAGTGTGGATACTTAAACCAAATTAGGTTATGGATGGCCCTTGTCCACATTGTCATAACACAAGAAGAAATCTTGTTTTTTTCCACTATTGTAATTCACTAGGTTTTTTGTGAAATACGACAAAATTAACTAATATGCAACTTGTATGGTTTTGGTAAAAAAAAATTAATTAATTAGGACATTTTTTGTGAAATGTTTTTTAGTTGTTGATAGTCACATGTTGCATTAGATAACTTTTAATTTTAAAATTATGACATGGATATATGAGGTCCTAGGTTAATAAGGACGTGGAATAACATGCCATGTCATCATACAAATTTTTTTAATTTAATTTTTAGATCATGGAATCATGGATTGTATTTTTTGTCATGGCATGTTGTGACAAAAATTACATGTCATGAAAAAATTTAATTTTTTAAAATTTTTTTTGTCAAAAACAAATCTTGACACCATTTGCCATGATGTACACATGTTTATAGACTACTTTTATACAATATATGTTTATGCAAGCATCCATCAAGGATTGAACTCAAGACTTCATGGAAGCATACCAAGGTCTTAACCACCAAACTTTAAGACTTTAATAACAAAGAAAAGAAAGTTTAACTTTATTCTATTTGGCATGAAATTGTTTAGGAAGTTCAAACTTTAACATACGTTTTCTTTTTCAAAATTTATTCAAATGCTACAAAGGAAATATGATATTGAAGCTTATTCAATAATGTATTCAAAAAAATTATTATAATTTACAAAAGTTAAATTGAAAAGGTTAAAAAATAACTTGAAATTATATGTCTAAAATAAAATTGTAAATCTATTTTTGTTTAAATTGATATAGAATCTTTGTGAATTCAATGTCACTTCCAAAATGCATCCATTATGTATTTTACAATTTTATTTTCATTACATAAAATATGTCCATTTTTTTTGTAGAATTGTAAGTTTTATTTTGTTCAATATGATTATGTACAATTTATTTATTTATTTTGGTGATGTTAAAATGGTAATCATCCATAAAAAAATTTACCACATTTGGTTATAGGCAAGTAATGCAATTGGAAACTTGTTTAAATATTTCATAAAATTGGTTACTTATTATGTTTTATTGTAATTGTTTTGACAATATATATTTTAAATTTGACAAAAAAACATCCTTTCAAATAAATCCTTTCATGATGTTGTTGCCCCCTTAAATTGGCAGAAATTGGCCACAAAAATAAACATTAATTAAATGATCAATATAACCATTTCATTATTAAGACCATATTTGTTTAGCAAGATGAATCATACACTAATACAAATGACTAATTACACAATTCTGGAAAAAAATTGCAACATATATTTTAATGATTTAAAATAAAATTACATTTTTTTTCCTTTGTAAAAGTAAAAGCAAATCAATTTGGTGCAATGTTGAGTTTAAATAGTTTGATTAAACCCCCCCGCCCCCCACCCTTCCCAGCCCAACCAACATGTTTTTTTGGTTTCAAATTCAAGGAAAAATGTAAACAACAAAAACATTGCCAAAAAAATTGAGATAAAAAAATTCAAAGGAAAAAAGATTATTCTTAATGAGTAAAAGTACAAAGGTAATTCTAATCATTCCAACATTAAACAAATAAAAAATTACAACATCAAATTTATTTCAAAATTTTCAAGTTCAATCTTTGGGATCATTATAAATTTATCCAAGTTTTTTGAAATTTTAAAATAAATATTAATGATGTAATTGAGTGTTTTTATTGTGTGATGAATTTCCACCATTTTGAAAACATAAGAAAGGTCATTAACATCAACAAAAAAAATTTAATTATTTTTTGAAAAATTAACATTTTAATATTTTTTAAATGATATAATTCTACAATGGGTTCTAAGACTTGTAACCAAAATATTAAATTAATTAAAATTTTTTTTACTTCCATATATGGCTTATAGCCAAAACATGGCAAAATTATTTTTTGGATGATCTTGAAGAAGATTACATAATTTTAAAAGTAATTAAAAAAAAAATCATTGATGTCATTACTATTATCACCATTATAATCCATTCTCTCTTTTTTAAATGAAAATTTTAAATTCATCTCTAAAATATTTAAACATAAAGCTATAATAAAACTAGCTTAAATTTTTTGATAAACCATGTTTAAAATTTTAAAAATAAGTATAATATATTGATATTATTTCATAATGATAATTTTAAATTTAAAAAATAGTCATTGCTTTTAACATGGATTTTTTTCATACACCAATTTTTGAAGGTATCAACTTTGTCCCCTTTTGATTAGTTTTTTAGAGGAAATTTAATGTAGCATAAGTGGCGATCATCCATAGGAAGATTTAGAAAATGGAAATTATCTCTAGGTCCAAGCATGGTAAATTAGATCTCAAATGTTCTTTACAACATAAATTAAAAGTAATCATCAAGTATGCTTTGATATATTGAACTTAAAACTATTATTTGATTCAAGGATTAATATGAGCATTTTTTTCAACTTTGTTAAAACTTTAGATAAAGATTACATGTTTAAAATAGGTTTAAGTAGATTCATGGGAATTCAAGCACAACTCATAATTCATTTAAAAACTTTTGAATAGTTTGAAATATCACATTTTTTCATTTTTTGAATTAGTGGGGCCTTAAAATGTACTTGTGGCTTTTCATCTTTTCACATTCTAATAAAAATATATCTAGCTTGTAAGGTAAAAATAGGTTTGAAAAAAAAATTTACCAATCAATTTCAAACCTACTTGTTACTTACTTTTATTATATATATTTTTTCAGATTTTATGTTCACTTACCATAAACCCAATGGAGGCATAGATGTTTTCAAAATGAAAGATGAAAAACTTTCCAATTTATTTTTTTGTGTTTTTGAAAATTATCATTTTTTAAATGGGATTTTAGGCATACGTACTTTTTGGTCTAATTTACCATGCTTGGACCCCCCCTATGAGGATTTTGTTAAATATAACCATAAACAAAATATGAAATGAAAATCTTTAATCAACCTTTTTTATTCATGGCTCGACATTGAAAATCAAATATAAAATATTGACAATTGTTTTTGTTTTTCCCCACTTTTAGCAATTGAAACCTTCCCAAATCAATTTTCATTTTTTCCCTCAACTTTTTTGCCTATAAAATAAAGGTTATTCTTGATTGCCTTAAAATTATCATATATTTGCAAGGTGTAGTTTTATGTCAAAGGAACCCAAACTATTTAGAAAATTCAAATTTTTGTAACCAAAGGAATGGACATCTCTTCACCCGAGACCCCACAAGCACCAAAAGACTTTAGGCTTATTTCCACAAATTTGGATGAATTGTGTATCTTGGATGACTTGAATACAATTGGGTATGGGTAATCTAACATGACTTGAGTTTGACCTACAACCACATGGCAAGGTGTCACGAATTACAAGCCATTGTTTTATGTTTGTTTAAGGTTTTGTACATAAATACCATTAGGTGAACCATAGATTTTTCCAAAGCTTTATGGTCTAGTGCCATATTTCATGTCCATATTTCAAAACTTTCATTAAACAAATCTCCAAAAATGAAATGCTTCATTTAAAATAGGTATTCAATCATTTAAACAATTGGAGGAATTCATGGTCACTAGTCATATGGTTGTGGTTGAAATCACCTTTAGGACATGGTAAATGTTACCCATTATTAAATCATGCACCCAATAACCCAAGAATTTGATATTGATGTCTACTAAATAATTTACTAGTGGTTGGGTTCAACCGACCTTGAACCCAGTTAAAATATTGTTGTATATCATAATAATATATGTCCAAAACCATTTGGGAAAAAAGTTCAATTCTCTACCACATACTTATGTGTCAAATAAAAAGTGTAACACATTATTAAACAAGAGCTAATCTTCATAACCAAACCAATTTTGGAAAGATTAACAAAGGTCAATTTTTGAAAGGATTCCAATTACGTATGTACATTTATATACATAAATCCATAACACCTAGTTTATACGAATGATTATAAAGATGATTTTTTTCATTGAATAAACATCTAATTTCTCATCTATACAAACACATAAGTTGTCAAGTTGGATGACAACATATATTATAAAAAATTGTGAAACTTTGAATTTATGTACCTATTGGAATACCTTTCCACATTTACAAAAAGGATAAATTAATTAAATGGACAAATGTTACATTAAATATACATGTTGAATTTAATCATATAATGAATATACAAATCACATCCTTTTGAAAGTGGATCCAAATCTTTTCGATAAGGTGTTGAAAGATTCTTGGATTAATATGGCAATATATTGCGATGCCTTCTTTTTGTTTTGGGCTTCCAAAAGCTGCAAAATGTTTTGCATTTCTGGTCTTTCATTTGGGTCTTCCTATAAAAAACAAACGTCATAAAAGTTAGATGTTTATTATATAATTATTATACATTACAATCAAACCATGGCAAAATGTTCCAATAAATCAGACCATATGCTCATGTCTCAATTTTAATGACATAATTTGAACATATATCCTTTGAATGTACCATTTGCATGTGCAAACCTTTTTAAGAAGTTTTACATTCATGAAACAATCCAATTTAACTTATTTCATTAGTAGAAAAAGTGTGGTTTGCGACTAAATTTTAGTCACAAACAATGTTTGCAACTAAAAATCAGCCTAGTAGCAAACGACCAATTACAAACGATGTCAATTGCAAACAACGAATGAATTTTTTTTTTTCATAAAATAGACGTATGGTGATTTTATACATGTATCCAAGGATGAGTTCTTGCAACTACACTTACAAGTGTAATGTACACCAATATGTTCACACATGATAACTTTAAAATGTAACATGTGGCATTATTTGAATTTTTTAAATTATCCAATTAAACAATTATATTTTGCTGAGTGGTGGTCTAAGATTACACCACATGGCAACTTAAGATTATAATCATTTAGGGTTAATTTAAGGTTGGACCACTTATGATAGGCCACTTGGCACCTAAGTTAGGCCTAGGTCAGGCCACCTAGCCTAATTAAGTGCTTAATGTACCTAACCCAATTTCAAACTAGGCCATTTACAATAGGCCATGTGGCGCCTAGGCTAAACCTAGGCCACTTAACCATGGTCTAGCTTAGGTAGGTAAGTACTTAGGTCTAGTTTTAAATTTTTACAACACAATCTAGTTTTATCTTAAGTTTAGTTTATTGGGTGGAGCCTATGTGATTAGCTCCTCCCATATGGCAATTAAAAAAATTGAATGTGTTTACTACACCAAACCAAACTACTTATATAGTTTGTAAATTTGAAACAAAATACAAACAATATGGGATAAAATTTTGATTGTAGTTTTAGTCGCATAGTTGTAGCCTAGTTGTAACTATTCCTTAACACATACTATTACATAACCTACCTACTAGGTAGCATATGTTTTTACTAGGTACCCATTTAGATAACATTTATTTTATTTACAAAGACATCATGAAAAATCAAGCTATTAGAAAAATGAAATAGGTCGTAGTTTCAACTTAGTTGAAAAAAAGACCAAAATCCATCCAAATTTGAAAATTAATCGCAAAGGCAACCATTCATAGTTGTAGGCAACATTTACTCGCACAATAATGGTTGCAAACAACAAGATTTTTACTAATGCTTTATATTGCTTCAAATATTACATTGAATCCATGATTTTAAGTTTTTGAAATTTGCTTGACCACAAATTGATTGATAAAATAAAAGATTTGGCACAAAAATTACCTTGATGCATTGAAGGGAAATTTGCAAAAGTAATTTTGCTTAAGTCAGATCAAATTGAACAATTAAATTATTGATTGCAACATCAAAAATTTGTTGAATCCATCTTCTTCCTCATGAATCTCTTGTACCCATTGGATAAAATTGCGAATGCGAATTTCATTTCCATCTAAAGTCAATGGTGATCCATTCACAAGTCGAATCAACAATACTCCAAAGCTGTACACATCACTTTTTGTCGATGCTTTATTTGAATGAATTTCCAGTGCCATATATCCGCTTGTTCCTGGCCTAGAAGTTGATGCTAATGCAATCTGAATTAAAATTTTCAAAAAAGTTAATAATTTCAATGGGCGTTGCATGCATTGAAATATAAATGTTGAAGTTCATAAAACCCACACCCAAGATGGTCTAATACCAATAAGAAACTTGATTTTTTTCTAATCACAAAAGTTGCAATCCTTGTGTCATTACTTGTGCAAACATAAAAAGAAATTATGTAATATAAAATGTGTAATTTCATAAATTATTATATTAAGTGTTTTTCAAAATATTCATTTTAAATTGTGATTGTTTATCATATTTATTCCATGACCTATAATAATGAGAATATAAAATTAATAAATTGTGGCCCACAAGAATGTTCAAATTTGTAAGGTTCAAAATTGGATTAAGATATAATGCCCATGCATTTAATCAACAAAAAAAAAATGGTGGGGCACATACCACATTTTCATCCCTGCCATTTAAAAATTTTGCGGACCCAAAATCAGCCAATTTTGGGGTGTAATCATTATCCAAAAGGATATTTTGTGGTTTGATGTCAAGATGGAAAATGGTCGGATCACATTTATGATGCAGGTGTGTTAATCCTTGAGCAACCCCCATAATGATGCATATTCATTTATCCCAATCCAAAAGCTTATCTTCATTAAGCCATTTGACAAGAGATGAATTTGAAATGTATTCATACACCACCATGTGTTTTAAACCTTCGATACAATAGCCCAAAAGACGAACCAAATTGATATGTCGAACATTTCCCAAGGTGTTCACTTCTGATATGAAAGATTTTTTTGCGCCTTCATTATGATCACCACTCCATTCCAAAACTTTTATCGCAATCTTGGTGTTTTCCCAACAACCTTGATACACCTTACCAGAAGCTCCTTCCCCCAATATTGTTCCAATATTCAATTCATTGTATGTAAAAGATCGAATATTTGAATTTAATGGCAATAATCCTATTGTGGGCTGATATTCATCCAACATCCATTTCAACCATTTTTGAGTTTGCAATATAAAATCATCATTTGGTTGGAGAAAATGAAATTTATCAATGGTTTTTAATGCGGCTTGATATTTGTTTAAACTCCAATTCATGTGGGCATAAACTGTTAAAATGAATGCATCGTTTGGTTGAAGAACATTAGCCTTTTCAATGTCTTCCAATGCTCCTTGATAATCCTCGAACCTCCTTTTGACATCTCCACGAAAACCCAAAGTGAATGCATGGTTTGGTTCAAGAATATTAGCTTTGTCAAGGTCGTTTAAGGCTCCTTGATAGTCATCCAACATCATTTTGACAGCTCCACGACTCCTCAAAGTGAATGCATTGTTTCGTTTAAGAACATCAGCTTTGTCAAGGTCTTCCAAGGCTCCTTGATAGTCATATAACGTCCTTTTGACATCTCCACGAATAGTCAAAGTGAATGCAATCGTTTGGTTCAAGATCATCAGCTTTGTCAAGGTCCTGCAAGGCTCCTTCATAATTTTGCAACATCCTTTTGACAACTCCACGAATATTCAAAGTGAATGCATCGTTTGGTTCAAGATTAATAGCCTTGTCAAGGTTGTCTAAGGCTCCTTGATAATCATGCAACATCCTTTTGACATCTCCATGAATAGTCAAAGTGAATGCATCGTTTGATTCAATAACATCAACTTTGTCAAGGTCTTGAAAGGCTCCTTGATAGTATTGTAACATCCTTTTGACAGCTCCACAAATAGTCAAAATGAATACATCGTTTGGTTCAAGAACATCAATTTTGTCAACATCCTCCAAGGCTCCTTGATAGTGCTACAACATCCTTTTGATAGCTCCACGAATATTCAAAGTGAATGCATCGTTTGGGTCAAGAACATTAACTTTGTCAAAGTCTTGCAAGGCTCCTTGATAGTGTCGCAACATCCTTTTGACATCTTCACGAATAGTCAAAATGAATGCATCATTTGGTTGAAAAACATCAGCTTTGTCAAGGTTGTCCAAGGCACCTTGATAGAATTGTGACATCATTTTGACAGCTCCACGACTCCCCAAAGTGAATGCATCATTTGGTTCAAGAACATCAACTTTGTTAAGGTCCTCTGAGGCTCCTTGATAATGTTGCAACATCCTTTTGACATCTCCATGAATATTCAAAATGAATACATCGTTTGGTTCAAGAACATCAGCTTTGTCAAGGTCCTCCAAAACTCCTTGATAATCATCCAACATCATTTTGACATTTCCACAACTCCTCAAAGTGAATGCATCGTCTGGTTTAAGAACATCAACTTTGTCAAGGTCCTCCAAGGCTCCTTGGTAATCATGTGACAACCATTTTACATTTCCACAAGTCTTCAAAACAATTGCATTGTTTTGTTCAAGAACATTAACCTTCTCGAGTTCTTCCAAAGCTCCTTGATAATCATTTGACATCCTTTCAACTTCTCCATGAATCTACAAAATGAATGCATAGTTTGTTTCAAGAATATGAACCTTGTCAAGGTCCCAAAAAGCTCCTTCATTATTATTCAACACATGTTTAACATATTAATAAAAATCCTTAAAATATGTGCAATATTGAGTTTAATAACATCATGTTTGTCAAAGTCTTCAAAAGTTTTTTCAACCCCCTTGATGACCTTTTTTTTCAGGTGCACAAGTTTTTAGACAATGTGCACTTTTGGTCCATTGAACATAAACATTGTCAAGGTCTTCCAAGTATATTTGATAATCTTTCAACACCTTTTTTCACATTTTCCACATGTGATATTTACATGATTCCATTATTTGATTCATGAACACTAACCTTGTGAAGGTGTTCCATGGCTTTTTCATTAGCATTTCATTTGTCAAGAAAATGAAATAATGGAACACACACACACACATATATATAACATGAAACACAATAATTGTGATGGATTGTTTAAGGGGTATATTCCACCAAACCTATGTCACCTTACTTTCAAATAAATTTGAAATGTAATCATTACTTACACAGTGATTAACATACATAACTCCTATCATTGATGATTATTCCACTTAGTTTAAATCATGTGATTCGATAATAAACATTTCATTACATTATGCAATTTGTTCAATTCAGTAAATGTAGATAAAAGATATGCATCCAAATCAATATATATTTTTCCATTTCTTGATGGAGCTAAGGTGCAAGCATCCCTAGGTTAAATTTGATTTAACTAACAACATTATTTCAAGGAACTCTAAAAATTTGGAACCAATAGGCGTAGGTGTAACAACATTTTCACCCTAAAAATATTTAAGAATCACTTTAAGGCAAAAAAAAATTCAAAAAAAGGAATTTGCAAGAGTCTCCAAAAGAAGAGTTGAAGAGATTCTTTTTGGTACTCTCTTGCCATCACATAACATATTGCATCTACCCATTCTTCCACAGATGGTATGTGGTTTTGCCTTCTCAACTCGTGCATGCATGGTAAGAGCACTAAAAAGCAGACGAAGATGAAGAAGAAGCCGAATGAATCCTAGACATGATGTGAGACAACAACGCATCGCATCGGAAGAGCGTTCTACAAGCAAACTCGACTCCAGAGTCCATATAGGTACTACAGACCTGATACTATATTTCTTTTGAGTCATCAGGGAAGGTTGTGACGGTGAGGAGGAGGATGAGGAGGAGCACTTGTGCGCAATTCCAAGACAACAACAGCTCCCTCCGCTCTCGACGGGTGAGTTTTTGTCCTTCT